>Ga0208975_1000100_pt1 | contig 42971 bp, 48 predicted proteins | sample GreLakmeER78MSRF_FD_187700 | JGI IMG/M metagenome (GOLD analysis project Ga0208975, IMG submission 187700) | Freshwater lentic microbial communities from great Laurentian Lakes, MI, USA - Great Lakes metaG ER78MSRF (SPAdes) | ecosystem: Environmental > Aquatic > Freshwater > Lake | place: Great...
TGCTTGCAAGGTATGTTGTTTTCTTTATTAAAAATTTGCAATACATTAAAAAGGCAGAGACCATGAGAACTCAGTTTGGTTGGGTAGAGGGGAACAGCAAGTTCATCCTCGGTGATAGAGAGATTACAAAAGACGGAGTGTTTTACAGCCCGCCGTCAAGCGTTACAAAAGATATTGCCGCAAAGCTAATTGCCAAAGGCACGATGGAGAAGTGGAAAGAAGCGTTCAACATGTACGCTAGGCCGGGGCTTGAACCCCACGCATTTGCCGCACTCACGGCATTTGGCTCACCACTGTTGAAATTTACAGGTCTTGAAGGTGCAATCATTAACGTGATTCACCCTGAGTCTGGTTCAGGTAAGTCGACAGCGTTGTTTATGTGCAACAGTGTGTATGGTGAACCCAAGGGGTTGACCTCTATGTACAAGGACACGTTCAACGCAAAGATGCACCAGCTTGGCGTGATGAACAATCTGCCTAACACGATCGACGAGATTACCAACCTGAGTGGTATGGAGTTCTCTGACTTGGCGTACAGCATCAGCCAAGGCCGAGGCAAAAACAAAATGAACGGGCAGACCAATACGTTGCGTGTTAACAACACTAGCTGGCAGGGTATGACTTTGTGCTCGGCAAACGCCAGCTTCTATGAAAAGTTAGGTGTGGCAAAGAATACGCCCGATGGCGAGTCCATGCGTCTGCTTGAGTACAAGATTGAACCCAACGGCATCATTGAGGTGCAAGAGGGTAAGCAAATGTTTGACCATCAGCTTCGGGAAAACTTTGGGCATGCGGGCGAAATCTACATCCAGTGGCTTGTCAATAACTTGGAAGAAGCAATAGCTTTGGTGCGTAAGATTCAGGCTCGGCTTGATAGGGAAGTACAGTTTAATCAGAAGGAGCGTTTCTGGTCAGGTGTGTCGGCTTGCAACATAGCTGGTGGTTTGATTTCATCTCAATTGGAACTGCACAACTACGACATGAAAGCTGTGTACGACTGGCTCAAGGGCATGCTTGGTGAAATGCGGTTTGAGATTCAAGCCCCTAACTCAACACCCGTAACAATCCTTGGTGAGTTTGTTAACGCCCACATTATTAATGCTTTAGTTGTAAATGGTGAGGTTGATGCTCGTAGTAATCTGCAGTCTATGCCCATGCTTGAGCCCCGTGGAGAGCTGCTCATACGCTACGAGCCAGATACCAAAGAACTCTTTATCGCGGCCAAACAATTTAAAGACTTCTGCGTCAAACAGCAAATCAATTACAAGACCACCTTGAAAGAATTGGGTAATGCTAAGATTTATTTAGAGGGTGTAAACAAACGAATGTCCAAGGGCATGAAGGTTGTATCTCCCGCAGTTCGGGTGTTGAAGTTTGACGCATCAGCCACCGAGTTCTTACAGATGGACGCCCTTGTAGCTACAGATGAAAATCGAGACGGTGACGTATCAAATTGATTGGTCTAAATTTCGGCGTGGCTACTCTTTCTTTGTACCCTGCATTGACGAGAAGGCCGCCCGGGAAACAATTGCGGCAATAAGTAAACGGCTAAAGATGACTACTGTTACAAAAGTAGTTATAGAAGAAGGCATTAAGGGCTTGCGTGTGTGGCGAGTTTGAGCTACACTAAACCCTGAGATTTTCCTGAGTCAGTTGCTACTCTCCTCTTATCCCCGGCTAATCACCGGGGATTTTTTTCGGCCATACCAGTCAACTCTACTTTGCGCCGTTCTTCCATTTCTTTTTCCCTGCGCTCAAGCTTCTTCTCAAGGTTGCTAATAGCTTCGTCACCTATACCGTAGAACTTCTTAGTTGTGGTTACACCGGCTGGCGCTTTTTGACGTTGTTCGTCTTTTGTCTTCAAAGATTTCTTAATGTCTTTGATCTTCAACGAGTAGTCTGGGTATTGCTTGTTAAACTGTTCAACGTCTTTATCTATGATGTTGTCAAACTTAGCATCACCTTCGTCCGTACCCTTACGGTTTTGAATATCTAACTTGCGCAGTATCTTGTTACGTTCGTTCAGGATGTCCTGTTCTTTAGACAGCATTTTGAAACCAGCTTCTTTAACACTAGCGGTAAGCGCGGGGGCAAAACCAATTATTTGGCCAACTTTTTCAGACGTCTTAACGTTTTCAGGCGCAACTAGCTCTACACCTGTTGCCGACTTGATACCTTCAACGTCATATTTTTGCGCAAGTAAGAAGTCTCTAATTGGTTTAGGCATCATCTTTTCGTTGCCCTTTTCATAGTCTCCAAGCATGTACTGTTCAACAGCGTCAACCATACTAGTTGCTACGCTTAAAGTGGGGCCACCAAAATACGCAGCCAAGAAACCTGCTGCGGCTTCTTTAACATTCTTAGTAGACTTACCGTCCTTTGCCCAAATGTCATTGAGACCAATCCTTGAAGATACGCTCCAACCTGTAACAGCATTAACAGGGCCGTCCATAATCCATTCGTCGAGGGGTACTCCACCAACTGAATACTCACCAAACTTTTGCGGCATGTAAACTTCTCTGAGCCACATCTCTGGATCCATGTCTTTAAGTTCTTCAGGTAAGTCTTCCTCATCTACCTTGTCTTTAAGCCCAGCCACAATACCGTGAATTAATATGGAGTAAGCAGGGATGCCCGCTAAACCCGCTATAGAACCAGCAGTCATGTAAATACCAATAAACTTAGCCAGCGCTTCTTTTTTACCCTCTTTGTTAAAGAACGGAAGCATCTTTAAAAAGTTACCAACTAATTGCTGAATCATAACCACGGGGTACATCTTCATTGCAAACGCAACACGCCCCACACCACGTTGCATCCAACGTGGTTTGTTTGTAGTCTCATAGTCGCCGAGCGCCTCACGAGTGTCATCAGCGGCTTGTTTAATTGCGTCGGCTTCGGACAGTCCACGCTGTTTGCCCAAACGATACGAAGCTAGGTACACCACCTCACGGGTTAGGCGCTCCATGTTGTGCATTAATGCACCAGTTATAAGATACGCGGCTTCCTTGCCCCTACCTCTGACACTTTCTAAATCGGATACAGGGGTCTGAGAGTAATCGTACACCTGTGCAACGTAGGTAGACTGCGCCACATTCATGCGGGTCATAGCTTGAATAGCCCGCTTCTCATCTGCGGGTAAGTTCTTAGCGTTAGCAATACTGGGGGCAACGTAGCGGTGCGTGCCGTCTACATTCTCTTTAACAACACCGTACTGATTTAAGTACGTTATCATTTTTCCAAGTTCTTTTGCCGTTCTAATAGGCGAGAAGCCATGGTTAGCCGCCAAGATAGGCAGGGCAGAGACATATATAGATATAGGCTGGATCAACGCAGTCGACGCACTAGTAAGTGTCCACAGGTACGTAACCCTGTTAGCTACTCCGGCAACTGCATCCCAAACGTCCTGTGGTCTTGGTGACAACACAGTTGCTACACGCCGCTCCAACTCTTTTACATACGGTAGTAAGTATTCTCTACCTACGATACTATCCCTTGCGGCAGAAGTAACGTTACGCATCTTTTGCGCATATTTGAGGCGAGCCAACTGCACAGACATTTTTGCGGCTGTTTTAGCCACATTCTGAATAAAGTCGGTTCTATAACCACCACGGCCTTTACGATGGCGGAACATCAGACGGAAGCTTTGCTCGGGCATTGTGTTCAAGAACACTTGGTACACAGAGTCTTTTAGATTTTCTTTGTAGGCGTTTGTTGTGCCTTCTGTATCCCCAGCAGGAAGCTTAATAGCATCGATTGCTCTAAAGATAGAAGTTAGCAGTTGGCTAGAATCCTTGGCAGTGTTACGCAAAGCATCAAGGTCGTCGCCTAACTCCATCTCTCCTGAGTCACGCATCTCCTCAATGGATTGTCTTTTCTCTCCGGCAATACGTGCGGCGTCTTCGTCACGTTCTGTTGCGGATTCATAAATATAAAACGCTCTAGTGGGAGAGGTTGATTTGCCGACAGCCAACCAGAAGTCACCTTCGTCACGCACAAATGGGAAGAAAGGTTTGATCCGATCTTTGGTCTCGTACGTCTGACGAATAACAGCGGCTAAATTGCTTTTAACTTCATCGGTTAAACCAGAGATACCACGTACCTGCTCATCTAATAACTCAATGAATAAATCACCCATGTCAACGTAGTAGTCGCGCCACATTTTGTACAACTCTTGACCTTTTGCGCCAAGTGCTTTGTACTCGGCATCAAACTTCTTATCGCGCACCTTTTGCGTTGTATCCGACGGGTCGTACTGAGCATCCGTCGTTTTGTATATCATCTGGGTTAGCTTCTCTTCCAAAGTCTTGTCGGCTTTAAAAGCATTACGTGTTACACGGATGCGTTCTTCTGCGGCCTCAAGAAGTGCCTTGGTCATACCCTTCATGTCATTGTGCAAGTCCAGTGCTTGTTGAACTTGTGGCAGATCGTTTTTAACCCAGTCGGCCAAAAAGTCCCAAGTTGGGAGTCGCACCGCCACTGCACGTTGGCTGCTACTCATTTTCTTCCAAGCACCCTTGAACAGTATCTTGGCCTTCTCTGGGTCTCTAAGCTTTTGCAACATCCCAGCGTTCTTAACTTTCTGAGAGTCTGCAGATTGTTGATATGTAATCTCAGCCTTTACGCGAGCCTTAGTAAGTTCTTTGGCGGTGCGCAGTTCTTTTTGTTCGCCCTTATCCGCGTCTTCATCAAACTCAGGGGGGGTGTAGTTAATCTTTTGTGGGAGTGCGCCACCTTTTGTATCAACTTTGGTCAGCCTTGTGCCGAGCATTTTGTCAGTAATATCGACTAGATCAGTAAACGCAGTGGCATCTCCGGCCTTAACACCAAACAAATCACGGATGCTGTCGACAAAACCAGAGAAGCCTGTGCCACGTTTACCTTGCACGCTCATCAAGAACTTCTGGAACTCAGGGCTAGACATGCCGTAAGCCAAGAACTCATGAGGATCGGAGAACACACCAATAGATACTTTGCCCGTTCTGTCGCGGTCAGTAGTGCCCTCAATCATTTTCTGCACTTCTGGGGATAGTTCGCCAAACAGCACGCCTTCTTCATACGCTTCTTGCGTACGCTTCATTAGGCTTTCCATCTCACGCATAAACTTCTGCAGGCTAGCGTTTTTAAATCCTTTGAATAGACCTGCGTCAATACGACTAGCCGTTGCTGCGTGTAGCAATTCGTGCAACACTGTTATAACGTTTATACCTTGTTGGTCTCCGAAGCTACTACCACGCACGTATATGGTACGTTCTTTAGATCCCGGGGTATAAACAAACAAACCACGCGCACCGCTTAGCTGAGCTGGTATTGAATCGCCCTTCTCAACCACCACAAACTTAACGTTAATTACAAAGTTACGGATACGCTGCGCTACAAACCGTTGGAATAGATTACCAGTCTTAATGATGTGCGCAATTGCTTGTGAACCGTTAGTCAGCCCGCTAAACCCTGTGTCGGCTTTAGCTACTTTAACGTCCGATGACTTGCTAGCTTTAGATTCTGTTTTACCTGATACACCCGGGGCTGAGACTGCGCCAAGTACATCTTCTTTGGGGCCAGAAAGAACATCTTGAGCGGCTTTGATACCCCGGCGAATGTCAGCAAGCTCTGCTTCCGTAGCCTTAGAGTTTTTAATGTCTGCGCTAATCCGTTTGCCTATTGCGCTGCCACGAGCAATGTTAGGGTTACCCTGTAGTTCTAACAAACCACGAAGCGCGCTGCGCCGAGACTGTCGTGCGTCAATCTCAGCTTGCTCAGCTTCTTCAAAGCTAAGTTCTTCAATCTGCTCTGGCGTTAAAGTCTGGTTAAGTTGGGCAACAAACTTCTTTCGGTTGTACTCAGCGTCGTTGTTAATTCGAGTTTGTTCGTTACGGGTTAACTTCTTCTGTTCCTTAACTTCAGGGGGTGCGGCTGGACGACCACGAGTTTTACCGGCTACTGCTCCGGCTGGTGGTGCTTCTTGTCCTTCTTGCGTTGTTTCGATGGTTTCAGAGGTTTCAGTGCCAACGTCGGCTCCTTTAGTTTTTGTGGAAGGTTTAGTTTTATCAAGCCCAGTATCAAACAAACCGACTGATGAGTGTTGGTCGTCACTGAACCTAATACCATCGTACCCCAAAGCTTTAAGCGGGCCAATAATGTCTTTCTTTAATTGGTCACCATACGCAGAACTAAATTTTGTAAGCCCCCAAAAGCCACTGTTAAGTTGAGTGGTGCTATCTGGGTCAGTCTTATCCCGTGCGTCAAATTTAGCCGCGTCTACAAGATCACTGCCGACTCTAGTGGTCGGTGTTAAGCCCGCAATTACATCCCGTCCTTCTGGAGTAGAAATGTCCAGTAGCTTTAACCCACTAAAGTCTTGTGTGATAATGCGCGAAGTCTTAGGCACAACCCCAGCCGTACCGCTGTCTGGATTGGTCATCTCTTCTGCTTGGGCTTGGCTCAGACTTGGGTACGCTTTATCAAGAGGTTGAATTGTGTCTTGGTTAATTAGTCCCTCTTCAGGAGCAACGCCGACCGCTTTCCACGTCTCACCGTCAAGCCCATAAATAACACCGTTACGATCAACAATGTATTTCTGTGTGTTATCGAGTCTTGCACGCCCACCACCACCATTTTGCGCATAACGCTCTGCAGTAGATAAGTCTTCACCAAAGAATACCATGCCCCCGCTTTTCTCTGGGTCAAGAGTGTCGTACTGCGTGTTTGTACCGTGGTACAGGGTGGTAGCTTTTTCTGGTGTAGCTTTTGGCGCTGCTTTTTTTTGGCGTTGGGTTATTTCTGTCTTTACAAGGTCGTACTCAACATCGCTAAGACTAGTATTAGTAAGTTCTGTATCAAGCTGATCGTCCGATAACGCACGTACTGTTTCGGGTGTAACTGCTCCACGAGTTAGGGTAAATGGCGATGGCTTTGTTTCTTTAGTTACTTGCGGTAGTAGTTCTAAGTCATCTATGCTATCCGTTAAATTTTTTAATATTTGTTCGTTAGTTTGAACACCTTGAGCACCCAAATTTAATGAATTAAGGTCGTCGCCAATAACTCGTACGGTTGTATCTATTACTTTGCCAGACGCATCTCGAACAATTGTTAATGATGCTTGCTCACCCGCATACAATACAGGGAGGCTAGTTTTAGTCTCTCCCCCTTTTAATGCAGCCTGCTGTGTTCCTTCTCCAGTAGTAGCTCCTGCAACATCCTGTCCAGTAGGTACCACTCCACTTGGCTTAGCGACTCCAACTCCTCCGGCGGGGGGCTCTGCACTGGGCTGTCCAGCCACGCTAACGCTCTCTCCACTTGGTGTACTGATAGGTTCAACAATATTTGTTGTTCCTCCTGTTTCGTCCTTTGCAAGCTCATCTGCTTGTGCCTCCTCTTGGGCTAGTTGTTGTGCGTCAAGCTTTGCCTGTTGTGGTGGAACCCCAGCCGCAATCAGTTCTTGTGCAATCTGCTCTTCACGACTTTCGGGTATCTTAATAGCCGCAGTTTTATTTTCGGCTTTTATGGCATCGGCAACTCTACGTGCTGCCATATTTTTAGCAGTATCAGGAGGCGTGCCTAATGCAACCAATCGTTCGTATTCTTGTTGAACACGAGCTTCACGAACTGCATCGGGTGTTGTCTTTGGTATGGGTGGAGGTGGTGGAGGTGTCTCTTTTAAGTCATCGCTTGGACGCACTTCCCCAAGTTCACCTAAGTCCATATTTACAGGTTCTTTTTGCGCAGCAAGTTCAGCGTTGATTGCGGCTTCTTGCTCAGCCATCCTAGCGTTACGTAAATTAGAACGCGCTTCTAGTGGAGCAGTAACGACTCCGGCCAAAGCCTCAAGCAACACATCGGCGGGTTTGTCATCACCTGTGGCTTTTTGTGCTATAAATTCACCGCCAGCACCGCCAGCCGTTTGGGTTGCCAGCTCTTTACCCCATGCCGCCATCGTAGCTTTTTTAGCCGCAGTACCAGCAAGTTTACCTTCAGCAATAAGAGCCTGCGCAGGTTTTAAGAACCTACCAGCTACGCCCAGAGACAAGCCATCAATTACACCAATAATCAAACCGCGTTTAGCGGCTTTATCGCGCATCTCTGCAATAATTTTTGGGTTGGACAACGCTTTAGATATTGCGTTTGCATCCAACATATTGACGCCTTTGTCCTGCAGGACGTCAGCCATAACCGAGCCATACTCAGTAGCGCCTGATGTAGAGCCTCCAGCAACGGATCTAGTTACAACTCCAGCGGGGCCGAGCACTAAAGCAGGAATCATACCGGGCAACGATACTGCCACGGACTCTACCAACATGGTAAACGTTGCACGTGGGTTAGAAGCCAGAGCGGAGATAGCTTCGCCGTAGGTTTTGGAGTTACCGATTGCTTCCATACCCGCACGTATATCTTGGGAAGGGGCAGCGGCTGCTCTTTGTTTTGCATTGCGTGCTAGTAAGCGTCCCGCAGCATCAGCGTCGGCTACACCAGTTTGGAATAGGTAGCTTGTAGCAATATCACCCAGACTTGCGTCTACGCGCTTAAACATATTGCCGGTTGCTTCTGCGGCGTACTTTACGGGGGATTCAGTAAATTTAGTTTCAGGTGTAGCTTTAATTTCACCAGCAGGTTCAGCCCTAGCGCGAGGCGGCGCAGGTACAGCCATTGGTGCTTGCTGTTTAAAGTAGTCACTACCCCGTTGCTGCCCGTGCTTAATTACGTCCTCAAAATTAACACCCATGCTTTGAAGAGACTGCTTTAATTTTGCTTGGTCAGCGCCCTCTTCAAGAAGGTTGACGGCATCGTCAAGCATTTCAACCCGATTTTTATACGGGGCGCGTTTAGGCTGCTCGGATATTTTTTCTACTACGGGGGTAGCCGGAGCAGGCGTTGGCGCGGGGGCTGGTCTGCTTTCCGCAATTAAACTTTGAACGGTAGAATCAATAACGTCTGGGTTTGTGCCGTCGGGAAACCTTAGAACTCTTCCATCCGCGAGTTTTGCCTCGATTGCCATAAAACCCCTTTAATTGATTCGCTTACCGTTTGCATCGTAGTTTAATACAGCCCCGGGTTTAGCGGAAGAGGTTGCAGCAGGAGCAGCGGTTGGGATGTAGTCTACCGCCTTATTGGGATCAAAATCATCAGAGCCAGCGTTAGGATTTTTTGTCATCCAGCCACTCTTATACGCTGCTTCAGCGGCTTTTTCATTACCACCATTAGCCTCAACGTATTTTTTCCAAGCAGATTTTCTAATTGACTTAAAGTCAGCAAGAGCGGTTTGCGCGGCAGTATTTTCTTTAGATGTTATTGTAGCCGCCGCTCTAGTAGCCGCAGTTGGGCCTTCTTTGCCCGTACCAAGAATTTCTAGCAAACCTTCTCTTTGTTTTCTCAAAACAGCAATCTGTGGGTCATTAGGGTCTTTTGCTTCCAGCGCAATAATTTGTTTAGTAATCAAAGCGGCTTCGCGATCAACCTGCGGGAGTTTAGTACTTGCATCACCAGAACCAGCGCCTTTATTAACTTTGCTATACCCAACAGTACGCGCTGCAATATCTGCAGCAAAACGAAGTTTGTCGCCATGGGCTCGATTAGCATCTTGTTGGAATTTACGAGCCGCCTCCAAAGCAGTTTGTGCCCCTCTTTGATTACCCATGCGTTCTTTACGTTCTGCATCATTAAGGGCAAAATTCATCTGCTCAATAGCGCGTTTTTCTTGCTGCTCGGCGCGTTTTATTTCACCCATTTGTTGAGCGTACGCGGGTAGGGCTTCACTTGCACCTTCAGCTAAACTGCGGCCCTTTAAAATTTTTCCAGCGGCAGTAAGTAGCGCCATACCTTCGCCGGTTCTTCTATCACCAGCTAAAGCTGCCCTGCGTGCTTCTGTGTCTGCTCTAGCGGGAGCATAGATATTTGGGCCACCGGCCTTTTCTACACGCGCCATGTACCTATCAAGAAAAGCTTCTTGTTCTTTAGCAGACATTTCTGTAGGCTCAAACGCCATGTATTTCTCAAGTGCTTCCTGCGCTCTGCCTATTGTTGTTGGGTTCGGCACTCCTCCTGCTACTGCTGCCATGTAGTCGTCAAATGAATTAGCGCTAACTGCGTCGCCAGAACTACTTGGATAAGCAACAGCGCCGTCAGAACTACCTGCATAAGCGGGAACTAATCCTCTATCTTTGAACGCAATAATACCGCCCTCGGCAAAGTCTTCTTCGGGTGTATACATACCAGCCAAACCGCCAGATGCTGCTTGCATAGTGGGCTGTGGCATTGGAGCTTGTTGTTGTGGGGGCATACCTTGAGGAGCTTGACCCATTGCGCCGGGCACCATTGCGCCTAGGCCTTGCATCATAGGGGGAGGGGCTAAGTTTTGAGCAACAATAGAAGGGGCCGAAGTTGGCTGTTGTGCCTGACCCGCCATAGCCATCATGTCGGCTTCTTTAATCAAACGCAGTGCGTTGAGCGCAGTATAAGAGTCTAGGCTTGCATCAGGGCTTTGGCCCATAACCGCAGCACGAAGCGCATTAGGGTTTTTTCTATACTTTGCGGCATAGACAGATGCCATATCAATTGCCATGATATTTCCTTAGACCAAGTTGTTCAAAGCAAGTGCGCCAAGACCGCCGCCATTAGACATAGCCACACCGCCGTTAGCAAACATTTTACTGATACCAGCCGCGCCGAGACCCAACGACGCAATAGTCTGTGCTGTAGAAGGAGGAGCTTGGTAAATAGATGAGCCAGTCTGAGTCAAAGGCACACCACGAATAATGTCGGACATAAACGACAGGTTTTTGTACGGGTAGTTTTGCGCACCCATAAAGTCACCGTACTTGGTGTCAATATCTTTTTGCATTTGCGCTTGTTGCTGCAAGCCGTATTGGTTTTGCAGTGCGTTAACACCCATGTTCTGCTGATACTGATTTTGACCTAGCTGACCTAAAGTATTTGCACCAGTCAGCGCTGTCTGCAAACCCTGCAAACCAAGACCCGCACCAAACTGACCTTGTTGTGCGTTTAGTTGACCTGCAGCTAACCTCTGTCCTTGCTCTTGATTAAACTGACCCATACCCTGTGAATAAGCGTTCTGCAATCCAGTCGCGGCAATATCACCCTTTTGACGGGCTAAGTTACCAGCAGCTTGCGCACGCATTAAATAATCACCACTGCCACCAAACGCGCCTGAACGAGCAGCCTGTGCTTGTTGCGCTTGACCTGCAATTTGAGCTTGGCGCTGAGCATCTTGTTGTTGACGAGCAACAACTTCACCCATATAGGGGGACATGTATTGGCTAGCCATGCCAGTACCGGGTACAAATTTACCAGTAGCCTGATCGTAAGACCCTTGTGTACCGCCAACAAAAGACTGTGGGTTTAGTGGGTTGTATGTGTAGCTAGTGTTAAGTGCGCCCAAACCAGCAGAACCTGCCATAGCAGTCGCATCTCGCAACTGAGGTTGAGTCTGCATTAAAGCCGCGTTGTCATAAGACATTTGCTGAAGTGGGGAGAACTGCGCTACACGCTCACCCTGATACTGCATGTACGGGTTGTATTCAATGTCGGTTAACGCTTGGGCTTGGCCTAGCAAGTCTTGTGCGTAGGGCGCAATCTCGGGTGCAAAACCTTGTTGGTTTAGCGTGGTTTGATATAAAGTCGATTCAGCCATGTCTATTCCTTATGCGGGAAGATATTTTTCGGAGCGGCTATTCTTTGCCACTCTACCTTTGCCGACTGTGCCTCGGCGAGCTTTTTGTACACGATCCATCATTGCGTATAGCTTGCGTGCGCCAGCTTCAGTCGAGCCGTTACCCAACTCAGACACAATGCGTGCAGGCACTACAAATTCACCGTCGGCGAGTCGTGCAGGGCGCTTGTTACCAATTGTTGCAGGGATAGAATCAGACACGCCATCACCGGGGCCACGCAGTAAACGGCCACCGTCTGAGTAACCACCAAGGTCAAACTGCTGAGTCATGCCGCCGCGAGCCATAGCCATATTCATTAGCCCGCCAGCAGCGCTTTTTTGAATCTCTGAAGCAATCCATTTTTTACCTGCATAGTCCCATACCCATTCATTACCGGGCCCGGGATCAGATGTGGGTTTTTCATCTTGATTTGTTAAATTAGGAGTTCCTGTAGCTTTGTCACCTGCGGCTTTATCTGCCGCCGCCGCTTTATCCGCAGCCGCTTTTTCACCGGCAAGTACGTAAGAAGGTTTTACGTAATCGGGGTTAAGTTCGTATTTACCGTTTACAAACACATACTTTTTAGCTTTACGGTTTTCTGGGAACCGACCAACAGACTCAAAGTATGGCTTCATAATTTCGCCAGTCTTTGTGTAAGGAGTAGGGTCGTACGGCGTTTTGCCAGTCAAGTAATCGTAAGACTGCTTAGAACCACCGGTTAATTTGTCCTCGTACTTTTCTTTAAACTGTTCTCTAGTGTATGTAGGAGATAGATAACCCAAGCTACCGCCGCCTTTAGTGTACGCATCACGCAAGCTAGTCATACCCGTAAACCCACCTTCAGGAATGCCGGGGATGTTAGGACGGGTTGTAATCGTGCCGTTAGGGTTAACAGTGGTTATACCCGCGCCACTAACGCCGGGGGGCAGTGCTGGGCCATAAACACTTTCAAGACGTCCAGACGTGCCTGTACCACCAAGACCGTAGTCATTAACGCCGGAAATTATTGGTACTCCAGCTAAATTTGCAATACGTGGTGTTACGGGCGTAACAGGCGGTGTTACTACTTTTGTTTCGGCAGCTTTAACCGCATCGTAACGGGCTTTAACTTCGTTTCTAGACAAACCAAAAGCCTGCGCCATATCGTCAACGGTGTACTTGTTGTCATCCATGTACTTGACCCACTGCTTATCGTAGTTAAGTTTAGGGTCTGCAACTACTTTATCTTTTGCTATTTGGTCAGTTAACGCATACGCACCTTTACTTAGGTCGTAAGCTTTTTGGATCATTGGCTGTGTGTAACCGGCGTACTTAGGGTCGTTTGCAATCTCGGCTTTATACATCTCACTAGAATCAATACCTTCTTTAACCATCCGGTTGTAGATACCAAACACGCCCGAACCACCAGTTGTATCAGTAGACCCTCTGAATGGGTCAGCTAAACTAGCAATATAGCGGTTGACTGCGGCAGGGTCGGCATTAGTTGCTTTGATTGCTGCGTTAATGTCTGCGGTTGGGTTGTCTGTCAGGTACTTACCAATTTGTGCGTCGGTATATTGCGTGTACGCGGGGGCTGTTGCGGCTTGAACTACCGGAGCTGTGGCTGCTTGAACTACCGGAGCTGTGGCTGCTTGAACTACCGGAGCTGTGGCTTCTTGAACTACAGGTGAAGTAGCAACAGGGGCGGAAACATCTGGTGCAAATTGTTGCGCAAAGTAATCAACAGGGGCAGGAGCAACGGGGGTATCAACAGTAGGCGTGTAGTAGTTAAACGCGCCGTCTTCACCAACAGTGTAATTTGGGTTGTACAAATTAATACCCAAACCAGCCAAGCCGGAAGTATCAAAACCTTGATACGTAGAAGCTACATCTGCGGCAGTAATTTTGTTTTCTTGGGCAAGCTCATTAACTCTACCATAGTCACCTGCAGCGTAAGCTCTGTCAATTTCATCTTTGACCTCGCCACCAATCACAAAATGAGCAATACCGCCTTCAGCCATACGAACAACGGGCTCACTCTTCTGTGTGAAATCAAGCATACCGGGGCCGTAGCCGCCGTCGTCCATACCCATCAAGCCACCGCCCGCTGTTTTCTTTACTTGGGCTTCGTACGGAGTTCCAGCAGTGTATGTACCGCCGTATGGGTCAAAAGAATATGGGCGAATCATGCCGGGTTTTGTTGCAGTAGTTGGCAAATTAGATTTAACTGCTTGGTCTGCAAGAATAGGAGCAGCGGCTGCAGCCATGTATTTAAAATTGTCTTTAGTTAACAGACTTGAGGGGTTAGCTTTAGCTACATCAAAACCCCGGGACATCTTGTCAAATGGCGACGCTGCTTCTACAGCACCGGCAGCAGCTTGTTGGGCAGCACTAACCGCTTGAGTACTTGCTGCGTCTATTACCCCTGCTTGACCTAAGTTATAGGCCATATCCGCAGAAAGGCCAGCTCCCGCACCTTCTAAAACACCGGGAGGTACGTAGCTAGATAGATAACTTTGACCCGCAGCTTGACTGCCAATTGCTTCTGCACCCGCAGTACCCATACCCGCACCAAGACCAGCACCGCCGTAAGCACCGAGACCGGCAGAAATGCCTTTGCCTAAATCACCAGTACGTACTGTTTCTGCGCCACCCACCATCATTGCAGCAATATGGGGCGGCACACCCGCCATAGATAAACCCACACCAATAATAGTTGGTAACAACTTATCTAAGAAGCCAGCTTCAGGGAGACCAGTTTCTGGGTTAATGGTAAGGGAGCCGCCGTGGTTCTCGGCCAACGCTTGTAGCCCCTGCACTTCACGTGGGGACATGTGGATAAGCATCGAGTCAGGGCCGCGACCCTTGGATGCCATGTGGTCGGCTAGTACAGCAAGGCTCATAGTTGCCTCTCAAAATGGGGGTTGGTCGATAATATCATGTTGACGTCTTTATGCGAAGCATTTGGCTACCAGCTTGTACACCGTCTTGTGTATCTCTGTAAACATCGCCCAAGCGCAAGCTAGCAAAGTCAGCCTCAGTGGGTAGTGTCTCAATATTCAAATTCAACGTTGCCCCGCCCATGTCACCGGGGTTAGACAGTTGGTTAAAGTACAGACGTAAGATGTTATTCAGTTGATCGAAGTACCGCCTGTCGTACGCGTCGGGGGGCAGAGATAAGCTTGGCGGGGTTGCGTTTAGTTCAGCCATTAGCGTCTGCCGTCAGGTCTGATGTCAATTCTGGGAGCGCCCAGTTGCCACTGTGTATTGATCTGGTTTGAGCCAATCTTAAAGATCATCTGGCGACCGCGCATGCGAGTAAATATCTGGCCTGTAAACTCTTCGGTAATGACGTACGTACTACCCTTTATAACCGTGCCGTTAGCAGTGCTTGTGGTTCCAGAGCCAGAATTAGCCAGACCATACAGCGTCATGGTTACCTGTGGAGCAACAGCGGTGGGGCTGTTTGTAGAAGCACCAAAAGTTAAATCCGGCAGCACCCGCCACACAAACCCAAAGTTATGACCGTCACCAATATCAAATTCAGACGAAGATATGTAAGCGTCCAAAGCCGTTGCTGTGCCGGTTGCGTTGTCGTTCAAGCCGTTTTCGTGTTCTACAATGTTGCCTGTACTATTTGGTTGGTACGTTGCAGCTAAAGGAAAATCACGCAAACCTGAATCAAGCCATGCTGTTCGTGCCATCGTGCCGTAATACCAGATTTTTTCAACGTAGTTGTAGATAACGTACTTATCAATAGCCGACGTGTTGGCTGAGCAATAGAACCACCAGACCTCATTAAAGCCTTCGTTTGTTCCCGCAAACACTTGCAAGTTTTGGCCGCTATTAATATCGTTAAAAATAAACCGAAGCAAGGCACAAGGCAACGTGTTTACACGGCCATCGTATGCGTAGAACTTGTCTATACCCATCCAATACACAACACCAGAAGCTATAACTACAGCATTAGGGCTGTAAATAGAGATGTTTTCACCAAGCAACTGCGGTGCCCAGACATAAGGGGGGCCAAGATACTGAAGTGAATACACAGCCGAGTCGGTAAACACCAAAATTTCTTGGCGAGTTTGAATTGTTGTGATGATCTCTGAGCCGCTAGAAAGACGTACAAACCCCGCTTGGTTTGTGGGGTCAGGCGTCCAATTAAAAAGATCGTCTTGCCCGCACCAACGAATTAGCATAGGATCAAGTGTGGCCGAGCCGTAGTCATTGCAACCAAAAGTTAAAATAAAACGGGACGTGTCAGACACAGTCAAAGTGTTTAGTATTGTGGGCACATCTACAATTAGAGAGACATACACACCCGTACCAGTACTCGACGTATTAACCGCTGCACCTGCGCTGTCCAAAAGCTTGAACGTCAAGCCATTTACTTCAAACACATAGTACGTAGTTGCCGCACTAATGCCAGTAGGTAAAGATGTGGTGGCAGCAAACTGAAGGGCCGCGCCTTCGGTATATTGGATAGTGGAGGTCACTACAGTCGGCGAAGCACTGGTAAAAGATACATTACCGCCAAGGGTGTTAAGTAGTACGCCACGGGCTGTTAATGTAGGTGCTTCCCAATAGTAAAGACCTCCGTTACGCGGCGCAAAAACTAAATCTTCACCGTAGTTTTTTTGACTCCATAACCGTAGCGCAAGAGCAGTAGCTAAGCCATTACCCCAAGTACCCAGCCCCCATCCACCTGCACCCCATCCAACTAAAGGTTCTTGAATAGCGGGGCCAACATTGATCTGATATGCGGCGGTAACTGTGCCACCACCCGGCCCCGCTGTAGACGTTGCTTGCGAAGTGGCCGTAATGTTGTACGTGTTTGCTGTCAAAACAGTAACCTGAAACTCACCGTTTAATGTCAAACCGCCAACAGCAGAAGCACCAGAAAATGTTACAAAATCCCCTGTAACAGCGCCGTGCGCTGTGTCTGTAACTAAAACCGTTGTTGAATTATTGGTTGTATTAAAAGGGTTAGTAAGTGTGACTGTCTCACGAAGGGGCGTAATGTCGTAATACGCACCGCCGTTTTCTAAATAGAACTTAAGGTTTGTGCCGACACCAATGATGTTTCTGCCATCAAGCAACACCCAGTTCCAAAGTGACCTACAGATGCCTAAAAATGTATTAACAGAAATACGTAACCAACCACCAATTACTTCGGGATTACCCTGACGAAAGCGTACCTTGTCGGCCTCGTACCAACCGCCTTCCGTGGTGTAGCGGGTATTTTCTTTATTAACACCCGGCTTAAACAGAATCTTTTGTAATGGCATTTTTAGTCCAGCAGTGCGCACTCAGCCTTGCGGCGTTTAAGTAGTCCCGGCAACACCTTGCCGCCGCCTTTAGTCCAGAGCATTAGTTGTTCTTTTGCTCCTTCCCAATCATTGGCGTTGATTTTCCTCTTTAACGTAGATGTTTGCAAGCGTCCTGTGCCCAAATTGTAGGCAAAGTCCACGATGGCGTTGCACTTGCGAACGTCAGTAATCAGGCCGGGGCAGTTACGCAAAACTCCGGGCAGGTACGTATGCTCAAGCTCAATCATCAAAAGCGCCCGCGCTGTAGGTTCATCCATTGGGGTATCTTCCAAAGTCACCTTGCGCTTGTCTGCGTAGTAGGTAGAACCGTAGCCAATCGTGGCTACGTTGGCAGGGCAAAGATACGGCTTGGAGCGAAAGCCCTCAAACCGTCTGCACATCTCTGCGGCTAGTTCTAAGTTCATAACCCGCGTTGCTTCAGAGTTCTATCAAGGAACCAATAGTTAATTGTTCCAGCCAAGAGTGCCGAGAAGTCAGGCGACATCATCATCTTAAAGACTTCCATAGGAGAAGCCCCTGCAATCCATGAGTTCCAACCAAACCACAGATGCACAAAAGACCAGACCAAAAGAATCCAGTACGTAACAACAGGACGAACAGATGCAGACAGACTAGCCGCCCAACCACCAGCGGCTTTGACCATTGTGGCTTGTTGTTCTATGGCAGACTGAAACGCATCCATTACGCCTACGTCAATAGCAGCTTCACGCTGCGCTCCAATCTCAGCCAGTTTCATCTGACCTCTGATTTGCTCTAGTTCACACTGACGGGAGAACATTGCCATCTCGTGCATGCGCTCGTTCTTCTTGTCAAAAAACTTGAGAACTTCTGGGGCCAAGCGGAAAATACCGCCTAGCGCTCCGCCCAATATGCCACCAAATACTTCAAACATAGTTAATCCTTACAAGATTTTGATTTGTCTTCATTCTGCATGAGTTTGATACCAGACAGGAACCCAATCATGCCGCCGATAAGAGTAGAAAAAGCGGGTGAAATCATCTTGAATATCTCGGCGTTGTCCACCTCTTTGGCCCAAAGGCCAAGCATAAAGCTGACGACCATAGCCAAAACAGAGATGCACAGGGTGGTGCTTACCATGAGCGTGACCCACAGCGTCAGCTTGTCTTTGGTGTCCATTGACACTTTCTTCACTGGTCTGGGTATCGGCTTTCTGGTCATTTCTTTTCCCGTTCAAGTGCGTCCTTGTAGCCATGAACAACTTTATTACGCAACCATGTGGAGTCTGCCGTGCCCGCCCACTCTGCTAGGTTGTTCCAGATCACCATGTATTCGGTTGACTTGCAGTAGGGCGCATTCTTGTCGAGCCACGCCATCATTTCTCTGTGCCGTATGGTCGGGTCGTGGACTGTGTAAGCAATCCCATAAAACTCGCGCACATGGCATTCGCTCTTGGCCGTGGCTCCCACTAGCCCCAACAACAGTAACAGAATGAGCCAACGCATTTACCACATCCAACTCCATGCAATCATGTACGTGCCAAAAATAACGAAGGCCGCTATACAGGCCGCCGCAATAAATGCTTCAGCCCAGTCTTTCATTATGCTAGCTCTGGTATTTTCTTCTTGACTTTGGCTGTTATGACTGCTGTCGATGTGTCTCGATCAATTGTCATGTAGCCTTGGCAAGTGATGTTGTAGTCTACCCCGTTAGCGTCTTTCTCGCTTTTGATGGGGACTGTGATGTCTAGGCTCTTGAACAGAAATTCTTTGCCATTTTCAAACACGCGCCAAACGTGATCCATCGTGCCGCGACCTGCTTGGCCTCTCGACTTGTTGAACCGAATTTGGTACGTGTTCATATAATTTCTGCGGCTGGCGGCATAGCGCAGGCTTGCGGTTGTTGAATCACGGTCAAGTTGAAATGCACAAACTTAATTGGAAGTTCTGCCGCGTGGCGTGTAAACGAATGAGACAACCATGAGTTAGCAAAGATCATCATGCCGGGTTTGGGCGTAAAGTTAATCATTTTGCTTGCGGGTGTGGCTGCGCTTATGTCTTGCTCTGGTAAATCAATCTGCACCTTGCCTGCACGGGGGTCGTGGAACACTACGTTGGAGCCGCCTTCTGGTGTCTTAAGAAAGTAAAAGCCTGTAATCTGTGAACCGTATCCATGAACGTGTGCGTCCATTGCAGAGTGCTTATAGTGCTCCTGTGTCCACATTTCTGTAAACGACACTGCTTTGTCCTGCATGGCGTAGCCCTGTTCGTTGAGAATGTTCCAAGCCGTAGCGCCAACAAACTCAGTAAACCCGGCCATGCGGAGATCACCAAAGTAACTTTGCGTCATGTACACGGGATAAATCTCGTCAAGGTTACGCTCTTTGCGTTGAACTTCTAAAGCTTCTTCAGAAACAGTATTAACCGCATCCAAGAAGTCAGGGCGCTCAATGATGTATATTGGGCAAGGGAAATGGTATGCAACTTGAAGCTGTGTTTGCAGAACAACTTGAGCCACTGACTCAGCGGCTTTACAGACTTCTTGTTTTTTTGTTACTTTGCTCATTCCGTAATCTCAACCCACTGCCAAGCAAAAAAATCAAACTTATACCGCTTACTAGGATCAGGATACGCTGAAGCTTCTCTCCAGTTATTCTCTGCTCCACACCAAAAAACATAAAGACCCGCATCTACTTTAGCTTGGTCAAGTATTGGACGTGGTATCGGGGGAACCATTTTGCAAATGGCTTCATCAAACGTCCAAGCTAACCAATTAGAAGCATACTCACGCTCACTAAAAGCCGTAATAACCGCCTGTTGCTTTGCGGTTTTTTCTTCGGTAGTCATGTTACGTACAAGCCATACGTCAGACCAAACGCCATTCACTTTTTCATAAACAGGCCTATCTTCGGCTAACAGTTCATACACGCCCAAAGCAGGCTCCGGGACACGCTCAAAAGGCTCCCAGTGTGCGGGGATAACGCCAAACGCTTGTAAAATATTATCTTCAAAAGCCGGGTGGTTTTTGATAGAGCCATTTTCAGTTTCAATGTACAAGTTCATTTATAAATCTCCTGTACAGGTTGATGGAAATGCGCGAGAACATCCGGGCCAGATAATGCGGACAGCACCCGTACCGGGAGTACCGTTATTTCCACCGCCCGTGGCAGAGAATGCTCCACCGCCGTAGGCACCGCCACTGCCGCCGTTATACCATACGCCACAACAGCCCATGCAACGATATACCGGCGGAGTACCATTTGCCCCACCTGATCCACCGCGACCATAAGTATTACTTTCGCAAGCACCTCCGCCAGCGCCATTTGCTCCTTGACCGAGAAGTCCTACCCCTCCCCCGCCTCCACCTTGGCCATAGCTTCCGTTCACATACGCAGAACCCCCACCTCCACCCCCGCTTCCGGCGCCCCCAGCACCCCTGCCATTATTTCCGCCATTCCCCGAGTAACCACCAGCGCCCCCACCGGAGCCACCACCACCATTTCCGCCGCCATCACCACTGTACGTCCCCCCATAGCTGTAACTTCCTGTGTTACCTGTTGCGCCGCCAAAACACGAAGGGTTACCAACGGCCACGTTATAACTATTGCCCGGAGTCACCGACACATTATTTTTATACCCCAAGCCTCCGCCCCCGCCGTAAGGTGAATAGCCTTTTCCAACAGCTACTATAGAAACTTTAGTAACCCCAGCAGGTGCAACCCATGTGTAACTACCACTATTACCTGTATATACTTGTTGTCCAACCACAATTACTGGGGTAGCTGAATTACTCGCTGCACTAGAAGCGCCTGTACCAGCACTATTTGTTGCTGTTACAGTAAACGTATATGCGGTATTAGTAGTCAATCCTGTAACAGTGATTGTTCCAGAACCCGCTTGACTTAATGTGCCTGTAATACCACTTGGCGAAGATGTCGCCGTATAGGACGTAATCGTTGCGCCACCATTACTTGCAGGAGCCGTGTATGTGACAGTTACTGTGGTTGCCCCAGCAGCTGTAGCCGTACCGATCGTTGGTGCTCCCGGAACGATTGCCGCTACAGAAGCTGTAGAGTTGGAATTAGCCGTAACGCCAGATGGTGCAATGGTATTGGTAGCTTTTACAACACAGCGGATTGTATTGCCAACGTCTGCTGCAACAAGGGTGTATGTGCTTGATGTTGCACCACTGATGTTTGTTGTGACCCGTTGCCATTGGTAGGTAAATGTAGGTGCTGGCGCACCTGTCCATGTACCGTTAGTTGTTGTAAGCGTAGAGCCAAACGAGGCTGTACCTGAGACTACCGGGGCCACAGCGTTGACTGGCGCAGAGCCATAGCTGTTCCCAACAGCAGCAAGTAGTATTCCACTCATGTTACGTTTCCTGTCACAACACAAACAGTACCAGAAATAAACAACACATTGCAAAGGCCTCGTGTTGCTAAAGAAATAGTTGCTACATCCGAATCAGTGCCGCCAATGTACGCGGTGGTAATTGACATAGTCAATGTGATTGCGCCTGATGTGTTGTTAAAAATAACAACCGCGTCACCAGCAGCAAAAGTAGCGTTAGGAACAACAATAGATCCGCTTGCGCCTATTTCAATAAATTCACCAACATCACCCGTGGCTAGGGTATAGCTTGTTGTCTTAGCGGAACCAGACTGCGGTATGTTTCTATAACCAACAGGGTTAGTGCCGTCAACGGTGCAAGATGACAATACGCCTTGTGATGGTGTTCCCAATTGAGGGGTTGTCAGCGTTGGGCTTGTCAGCGTCTTGTTGGTCAGGGTTTCTGTACCTGTTGGACTTACATAATCAGTCCCCGCCACCGCAGCAGATATTGCCGTTGCGTTGCCTTTTAAAACACCTGTAATGGATGTCGATAAAGTCAAAGCGGGAGTCGCACCGCCTGAACTTGAACCAGCAAAGCCATTGGTTGATGCCACGCTAACTGCGGTGACTGTGCCCGAGGTTGCTGGAGCCGTGCTTGACCATGTTGTACCGTTAGAAGTCAGCACGTTACCTGATGTGCTGGGTGCAACAAACAAAGGTGTTGATGTGCCATTACCCAGTATGACGTTGTTGGCCGTGAGAGTTGAAAGACCTGTACCGCCTTGAGCCACAGTAACGTCTGTGTTTTCGTCTAACATCCTGACCCACGAACCACCGTGAGCAAAATACATTGCCCCGTCTGCGTGGCTGTGGGCTATTGCGCCGTGATAGGTTGAAGCAGAAGGAAACGCTGCTTGGTTGGCAAAGTAGAACGGGATAATACTGCCCGCGTTTTCTGCTCCCAAGATAGCACTACTAAATGAATTTAAAACATCCACAACGTTAGTGCCATCGTTGTAGACCAGTGTGGCCTTGCCCGCCGCAACCGCCACGCCTGTGCCAGAGGTGTTCTTAATTGTTTTTACACCTGTACCATTGTTTCTAACGAGGTAAAACTTCTCAATCTGGCAACCAGAACCCAGTATTAAATTACGTACAGAACCAATGCCCGTAGAGCTTTCTGTGATGTTTAAACGCAGGTTTCTGGCCGCTTGGGTGGTTGCAGAGTCTGTTAGTGTAATTGTTACATCTGCGTCTGATGCAAAATTTACCGTGGCAGAGCCTGTAATAGCTTCTCCTAAAACAGCATCACCCAAATTGACATTGGTAGCCGTTCCCCATGTGCCTGAGTTTGCCCCAGTTTCAAGCAACTCTATTTTAAGTGCTGAGTACGTTGATGCCATTTTTAACTCCTAGTTCGTTGCGACTGCAACCCAGTTGGCAGTCTGTGTATTATCAATTATTTCCCAGAATGGTCGTGCAGTCAACCCATCTGTACCTGTTGCTAACTCGTTAATAGAAGCAATAAAAACCGCCGCTGCCGCCAACGTATCTGCACTTACTGCATTTTCAGTAATTGTGCTTTTAAATGCTACTTGTGCCGTAATTACATCTGACCCCGTAGCGGTTTCTGTAATTGCCGCATTAACTACAACTACCGCCGTTACTGCATCTGTTCCCGTCGCCGTTTCTTGCACATCACTAAAATATACAAGACTTCCAGCTATGTTATCTGTTCCGGTTGCAGTCTCTGCAACTGTAGCTGCATACACCGGCACACTCGATACCGCATCCGTTCCTGTTGCCGTTTCAGTAATTAAAACAGGGTACGTTAATGCTGCCGTTATTGCATCGCTACCCGTACTTGTCTCATCACACGAATTATCATTTGAGTCTGTTGCAGTTACAGTTTCTGTTCCCGTTGCCGTTTCTGACACAGAAACGCTAATTGTTAACGTTGAAGTCACCGCATCCGTGGCAACCGCTAACTCACCAAGCCCGCCCCACGAGTTATAACCCCATGCGCTCTCGCCCCATCCCGTGCCAGCTACTGACGCATCATAAATTTCTCCGCCTGCTTCTATAATTGAGGCTGTAGCTGTTTCGGTAATACTTGAATTTACCGCTATGACCGAAGAAATTGCGTCTGTTCCGGTGCTGGCCTCTGTTACTGTAGTTGCATATAGCGGCCCGCCTTCTGTAGCGTCTGTTCCTGTTGACGTTTCCGTTATGTCTGAGGTAAATACCTTGCCTGCTGCAATTTCATCTGTGCCCGTACCCGTTTCACTAACGGAAGCCCCAACATTAACTGCCGATGTAACCGCGTCTGTGCCGGTAGAGGTTTCGTCGACGGTGCTGGTGTAGGCGACAAAGCCGCCCCAACCACTGTCCCCCCATGCACCGTCACCCCACCCGGCCATATTAAGCCGCCAAGCTGAATGTGTAAGTTACAGACAAAGTATCGCTGTTCACCACAGAACGGTCACCCGGTGAGCCAAAGTCAGCCGCTGAGAACAATGTTCCTGCTGTACCACTCTTAGCACTACCGCTGGTCAAGAAAGCCCCGCCCACAGTCGTTGTGCCATTGATGTTAAATACAGCAGGAGAAGCCGTGTTAGTCACTACAGATGGGTTAGCAGTAGTTGCAGCTACAAACGTAGTCGATACACGGGTTGCATTGCTATAAGCCACAACCTCAGTCCAGCCAGCGTGAGAAGACATCGTATCACCCGCCGCAGGCGTGTTAGATGAACCCGCACCGTACAGGCCAAGATACCAAGTAGTGATCGGTGTTGTTGAAGTCAAAGCACTGCCAGCCATGTAAGCCAGACCCGCGTTGACGACAAGATTCTTAGACTGCGCTTCCCACTTCAAGTTGCCGTCTTTGTCATGGCATTTGATTTCAAATAAACCGGTCGCTTTTGCGTCCTCACCGGTTTTGGTATTACAGGTCAGGCCACTAGAGACTACGTCGGTGGCTTTGGTTTTTTCAATAGTCATGATGACTCCTTAGTTAGAAGAACGAATAAGAGCCGCCGTAGCGGTATTTGCTGGCATGGTGATTGTAAACGTGGTTGTAGATGTTTTGTCAGACCCGAAGTCCAAAACAGCTATGGATGGATTACCGGCAACGGTATCGTTGTAAATCAAAGCACATCTAGCCGTGATTGCCCCAGTCCATGAGATGTTTGGGAAGCTCACAAAAGCTGTGTATCCAGAAGACGATACCGTGATAGGCGTTAGTATTGCTCCGCCATTAACGTAAGTGCCTGTATTGGCTACTTCGTTTGTAGCTGAATACGTTGTTGTGTCTTCGTTTAAATTTGCGCTGGCTGTGTACAGGGCAATCCTAATAACGTCGGTTGTCAAGTCATGAATACCTTGGTACAACTGCGCCTTAAACGAAGTGGTCTGAGTTTGAACAATAGACATCAGGTCACCGCCTGTCTATATTGACCAGAACGGTAAGCATCCTGACGCTCCATACCATCGCCCAGACGTTTAGCCAATGCAAGTGCTTCTTGATATTTGCCGTTGTACAGCGCCATCATGTCTGGCTCACCCTTCATGTAGGTGTAAGCCTCAACCAGCGATGCGTACAAGAGCACGGGATCAAAGTTATCACCTAGCCAAGATGTAAACGGTGCCACAGTAATGCTTGGTGGGTAGAAGAAATAGTGCAGTTCTGCCCCATATGCGGCGTCTGGTGTTGGGCCAAGAATAAAAGTTAACTCGGCTGCGTTGTCTGAACGTGGGCCAAACAACGCATAGTACCTAGGAATTCCCGTGTCTGTGGGCTTTGGGTATGCCTGCCGAATAAAGTTAACATCTTTGTTTAACAAGTACTCGTACTCGCCACTGGCGTTAATAATAGCTAAAGAATACACCGCCAAAAAATCCGTGGGGCACTGCAAGTACTTGTTGTTTGTTGTGGTTGCGCCTGTCACGTTACTGCGCAAAGACGGAAACTGTACCGAGTTGAATATACGCTCTTCAGCTTGCGTAACGAACACGGGGATATTAGCCACGAAATCTGCTTCCGTGTTCTCCGTGTACGCTTGAATCGCGTTGCTGAGTGCGGTGTAATTCATGCCATCGGGCCTCTGGCTGTAATGCCTTTAGTGGCCGCGCCATTACCACGGGTGACAATACCGGAGGTTTTGGTTTCATTCTGACCGTTGTTAATAACGCCAACGCTCATCTTCATGGTGCTAAGACTACTAATGCTAGAGTCTTTGCCGGGGTTCTCCGACATCACTAGAGGCTTGCCGTTCATTTTGTGCGGTGCAGCATAAGTAGCAGCGTCGCCAACTTCTTTACCCATAACTTTTTTGCTAAATTTAGCCATGATTAGCCTCCACGTTGGTTAGCAACTTTGGCCAAACCACGGCCATACTGAAGCATCATTTCATTAGTCTTACCGCCCTTGGCAAGCTTTGTGGGCTTTTTGCCGGGGTGCATGTTTTTCTCGTGCTTACCAATGGCGGACTTCACCATCTTTTTGTCTTGTGTCATATCTTTCATAACTAACTCCTAAGTAACTGTTACCGTAACTGTACCAACATTTGTCGTTGCCACCAAGTAATTTGGTGTCATACCTACATCAAAATAGCTAGCCCCACCTACTGGGTTCCAGCCCCACTGAATATCCCGCGAACCCCCAGTCGGACTGCCAGCAGTATTTACGCCCGCTGTGACATACGTTGAGTCTGTACGTGGGTTACGCACTGCTTGCGGATCATCAACTGGGTACATACCTAACTGCAACTGAGGCTGGTCAGGATCCCAACACTGAGGGCACACAAGCAGGTTATATATCTTAGTCTTCTGAATCTCTTTTTTTAACGCTGTCAATTTGTACTGGAAGCCACACCTATCGCACATGGCAATACTGTTTTTGCCAGAAGCAAACCGATTACCCATCAGGAGCCCCCGCCAATAAACTGTTGTCGAGGCACAAAACGAATAGCCGCTTTCTCTCGGTCTTCAGATGCGGCTAACTCCCAAGCTTCGTCATACTGTTGTTTTAATACAGGTAAGCGCTCAGCGCCACCGGCAATCTTTAACGCCAAATAGAATGCGAGGCCAGCGGCCAAACAGGGGATAAATCTAAACGGCACGTCCATCACGTTCACACCACCACCTGCGTCCTGCGTGCGGCGTAAGCGCCAGTAAACAAACGTGTACTGCTGTGACCCATCAGGAGTTGGCCAAACTGTAATAGCCGGAACCTGCGCCCAGTACACGGTAGCCGCAGCGGTATGTCCTACAGCAATAGTCTCTTGTTGACCACGGGAGCAGTTAAACAGCGTGCCAGAGTTAGCGTTTGCGGTCTGGGTGATGTAGCTGTAATTGATGATCTCGTCATCGATCTTAATGAAGCCAGTTGCTGGCAAACCCCTTACATCGTTCAACACAACTGATGTGCTGGTAGACGTAATCGTCGTTGTAAGCGTTGCAGAAATAGGAGAGTTCTGGCCGTTATATCGCTGAATCCAGACTTGAATTGGTCTGGCTTGTTGAATTTTATTTGGGATCGTGGCGTACGTAGAAACACTAATACGTGTGATCGTTAGATCGGCCTGTGTATTAGCTGCGTTAGGCTGCGTACGGATAACGTGCTCAATCAGATCAACTGTATTGTCTGGCAGGGCGTATGTATTCTGGCCCTGAACAAGAGTGATCTCACCCTGCTCCATCGTCCACATATTGATACCGCGATTGGCCCAGTCTGCAAACATAATGTTCAAACTACGACGAGCAGTACGCAAGTCATAGCCAGTGCGCAGCTCACCACCGGCGCGTTCAAACGCCTCCTCGACCAATTCATCGAGTTGGAGATTAAAACCTGATGCGCCAGAAGTGGTTGCCATTATCTAAATCCTGCAGTTTTCTTCGCAATTGTTTTTGGTTGCGCTACGAATTGTTTTCCGGCTTTTTTGCCAGCACGTTTCGCACGCGTTGTTGCAGCATACTCACTTGGACTGAGACTTTTAATCGCAGCAGAAGGAAGGTATCTTTCACCTGTGTCAGAAGATTTTTTACCACTTTTGGTTCTCCATTTTTGGTCGCCCCAGTCTTTTAAAGACTGTTGCGATTTAGCTAATCCACCACCTGCCATTTTTTTCTTTCCAGCGCAGTGGGCCTTCTCTGAAAAACCTTTTGGGGCGTCGCAGTTTATAGCTTTCTTGCGCTTGTCAGACCACTTAGTCACGATAGCCACCACCTGCGGCTTTGTATCGTTTAGCCATAACCTGCGCTTTACGTGCTGACCACTGACCTGCACCAGTTCCTACGATTGCCGCAGCTTTGACGCTGTTAAAAATCCGTTTACGTAACTCAGGCTTGGTGTAGTTGCCAGCTTCGTTTACCTTAGACTTTACTTTGCCGCCCTCTTTGTACTGGGTGAAGTCAGTGTCATCCCTACGCTTCTTGCGTACACCTTTTGGCATTTTGCTGGGGGAGATGGCTCCCATTCCACGGCTGGCTATCATACAAACCTGCCTTTGGTTTTACCTTTAGTGGCAATACCATCAGCACGGCGGGAAGCTGAAGACGCTTTAGAAGTCATGCCACCGGAAGCCATCTTTTTGACTTTGCCTCCACGCTTCATGGCTGATGCACCGGCATTTAATTCTTCATCTCGTGGCTTAGATCCACCACTACCACCAGCAAATTGGCCTTGATCCCCGTATCCGGGAACGGCGTACTCACCTTCTTCAGAACGTTTTACTAGTTCACGTTTTGCAAGTGTGGAATCAAAACCACGTACTGGAATTTCAGCCGTCTTCGCTAATTCCCGCGCGTCGGCCACATCATACATAGGGTCGTCAGCCCTACCGCTTCTGTTATCAGCATATACACGTTTACGGAGCATATCGTTATAGGCATCCGCTGCCGCTACCTGCGCTGGGTCGTAACTAGCTCCCGAAACCCGAAATGCATCCGAGCTACGAGTAACTCGTGGCGGTAAAGATAATTTTGTAGCCATAGTTACACCATCTTTCCACGGGTTTTACCCCGTTGAGCAATGCCGTCGGCGCGGCGGGAAGCGGTTACACCACCGGAGGCCATCTTTGTAACAGGCTTCATACCTGCGGGTTTACCCGCCTTAGAGAACGACATGAACCTAGCAGTCATACCGCCTTTTTTCATATTCGCTTCGTCTTTACCAGAATAGGCTTTACGTTCTTTATCCTCGGCTTCAGTTTCACGCCGATAGTTATCAACTTCTTCTTCATCTAGACGAGCCTTAGCATCTTTAGACAGCTCAACCTTGTCGCGCTTATTAGCTGCTTTTTCAGCGGCACTACCAAGGCCAGATTTATCAACTATTTTTTTACCGACGCCGGTTTCTTCATCTAGTTTTTTGCCAACCGCATAGCCAGCTTCAGCGGCAAGTCCAGCAAGCCCCGCACGGCCAGCGGTACGTGTAATTGCTCTGCCCGCAGCATTTTGGACTTGTGATCGGTTTTGTGCCCTAGTTCCAGAAGTGTCTAAGCCCCGTTTAATGCGCTCATTATCGGCACTCTGTGACGCCGCTACATCCTCGCGCAAATTAGGCGCTACATCTTTTGCGTTTGTTTGCCCGGGAGAACGGTACGTATACCCTTCGCGTGCTGGTTTATTAAGGCGTCCCATAGTTACACCATCTTTCCGCGAGTCTTACCTTTAGTAGCACACCCATCAGCACGGCTGGAGGCGGAACCACCTTTGGCATAGCCTTTTTGTCCACGAACAGCGTCGCGTGGGTCTTTCTTTTTAGGCGCTTCTTCCGTGCTGGTTAAAGACTCAGAGTAAGCTTTTTCAGTGGCCGCGTTCATCTTTCGCTCGGCCATCTCTTCCCGCGCTGCTTTTTCTGCTGGACTCATGATTAACTCCTTAACAGGCTTTGCCGCCGCTCTTAAGCATTTTGCCTTTAGTCTTGCCTTTTACAGCAATACCATCAGCGCGTTTAGAGGCGGAGCCGCCATTCGCCATACCACCCATATTCATTTTTTTCATAGCCGCGCCGCCGTGTTTCATGCCTTTGCCGTCACCGATAAACGCGGGCTTTCCGTCTTTCATGGGCATAGCGCCGCCACTAGACATTTTCATGGCTGAATTTTTCATCATTTTACCGTCAGGCATCTTGTGCATGCCGTCTTTTCGCTTAGCCATTATTGCCATCATTCCGGGGTTCATTTTAGTAGCCATAGTATTACCGCCTTCTTTCATAATTGACATCTTGCCGTGAAGTGTCTTAGGTTTGTTAACTTTTTGAAGATCGGGGCGGGACGTATTGGTGTCCTTGCCAAACTTCATTCCTTTGCTCACGCCGCTAAATTCTTTAGCAACCGATACCGGTACACCCGCAGCTTTTGCAAACTTCGGGTTGTGTGCAGCAGCATCCATGAACTGCTTTTGTTTGTTACTCGTCGCTGGCATCATTATCTCCTACGCTGGATAAGTCCGCCACGCAAATATTGCTCGTATTCTTCAACGTCAAAATTATTTTTTCCATAACCACTGTCTTGCGGCATAAAATCACCACCAGCGCCGCCTTGTGGCATGTACCCACCGCCGGGGCCAGAAGGGAAAACAAGTTCTTGTTGGGGGCCAACTTCCGGCGTAATACCATATATACGTTCACGTAAGGCATCAAGTTGTGCAGGTGTAAAGTTACTTTCTACAGGCACGCTTTCTAGTCTTCTTGGGAGCATTGTTTCGTTAAACTTAAATCGTTCACTATCTTCTGCGTCAGGGCCAACGTAATAAGATGACGCGGGATTAATAGTGCCGTAAGTTTCGTTACGTAAAGTGTCTTCAAATTTAACTCTACCCTCCGGTGAATTTGTTCGCGCCTGTATCTCTTCCATTAGCCGTTCTTCTTCATTTAGGTCTATACCTTGTGGGTACTGGCTACCGTAAAGTGTGCGGGCAGCGTTCTCTATCGTGTTTTGTGCGCTTGGTAAACTACTACGAACACCAAACTTGTCTGTAAGGTAGTTAATCAGTTGGTTACCGTAATACGTTTGCGGACTTAAAATCTTAAGTAAGTCGTCCTGCTCTTTAAAAGTAGGTCGTGTATAGGCGTACTCACGCCCAAGTAAGCTAGCAAGTCCAAGCAAAGGCGCGGCCATAATCAGTCACCCTTCTTTCGACGGATGATCTCCGCAAACGGTTTACCTGCAATCATTTCAGTGATCCGCATACCTGTCCACACAATCGTAAACAGTGCGGCAACCGCAGGAAGTAGTTGCATTAACGTACCAACAGCCGTAACAGCGGCAACGCCGTCCGCTACGTTCTTTAGGGTTTCGACGTTCTCTTGGTTCATATCAGCACTTCCATCTTGCAAGAGCAGCCGCCTTACGGGTGGGCTTACCCTTCTCGTCTTTCATGGGGCCGGGCATACCTGACATACGTGCGCAGAACGAATCCTTGCGCTTACCACCTTGTGGCTGTGGAGCCTTCAGGTTACTACCCGTAGCCGCGTTGTACTTAGCGCGGCCTTTGGCAGTCAAGCCCGCCCCCTTGGATATTGGCAATTTCTCGCCTCTTCCAACTGATAAAACGGGGCCTTTCTTTTTAGCCATAGAAAATTGTGACTGAAGTTACGTTCGCCACAGTTCCATGAATATTGGTGCTGAATAAAACACCTTCGCCCGGAAATATAAGATACGTAGGTTGCGTAGCAGAAGCCACGGTGTTAAGCGTCATAACGGTTGTGCCGCCTGACCCACCATCTTTAAATATCACACTGCCAGCCGTGGCTGACGGAACCATGTAAACAGCTTTGACCCTTGCTCTAGTAAGAGCGGTAGGTGCTTGATTGGTAAATTGCCCCGTAGAAGTTAGCGGGACACTTGCCTGTACATCAGTTTGCATCGACATGTTGTTGCTCCGGTTTGTCTGCTATCTTTTGCAGCCAGTACTGACATTCTTGCATGGCCCCAGCGATGGCATTTAGATTGGCTTCCATCTGCCGCCTCTGGGCCTCTAACGCCTCAAGGCGTTCTTTAAGGTCTAACTCGGTCATATTAAGCAGATGTGCTAAACAGTTGGATGTAACGAATAGCGCCGTTAACCAGAACTCGTATTTGACCTGCTGGTGTAGTCGGTGTTCCTGCTGTTACAGCCAAACCTGCGGCTACGTTTTTACCCAGTCTGCCAACGTCAAACAAGTTTAAACAAGGGTTGGTTGAAGATGAATCTTCACCAAAACCAATAAACGCTTTTGGTGTTGTGGCTCTTGTGCCTGTAAATTGAGCAAAGTCAAAAACCGCGCCGTAAGTAGCGCCTGCGTTTGTACTTGGCCCCATGTCTACAACACCATATACAGCAGTGTTAAGACCTGTAATGGTGGATGTTGCTGTACCCATTGAAGTTTGTGCATAGCAGCCAAAAATATTAGCGCCAGAGACTCCAGCCGTGCGAGAGTTAGCCGCGCCAACCAATGCAGCTACTGTGCCTGTCCATGTTGCCGCAGGGCGTACAGTGAAATCAGTGAGGTTGTAACTGCCTGATACGTAGTCAGCAGCGGTCAAGGTATCGTCAGAATTAAAGCCAGCGTTAGACGTAACTGGGCCAGCAAAGGTGGTTTGAGCCATGATTTTTCCTTACATACAAGTTAAGTGCATTAGTCTGTATGTCGTCAGCCGGGACTGTCTAATGCACCGGATAAGCCCGGATTACTGTGTTTATATCACGGTGTTTACTTGGGTGCAACAATTATTTTTCTTGTCACAATCCCCCGGCACTATAGGGGTATGAAATACCGCATTGCCCCTGTTGATACTCGCCGGTCAGAGGTGGTGCAACTACTGACGTTGCTTCAAAAAGCATGTCTTCCCCACGACAAAATTTACCCAATTACTCAAGGATACTGGTATGTCGCTTACACACAAAACGGTGAGGCTGCTGGGTTCGCTGGTGTTGTTCCCTCTAGTCGTTGGTCTGACACTATGTATCTTTGTCGGGCAGGTGTTGTACGCGCTCATCGTGGACGCGGGCTTCAGAAAAGGTTTATTAAAGCGCGGATTCGCAAAGCCAAGGCGCTAAAAATGAACTGGGTCATCACTGACACCAATCAAAACCCGGCATCCGCTAACAGTTTGATAGCTATGGGTTTCAAAATGTTTGAGCCATCTAAACCTTGGGGTTTTAAAACGGCGTTGTACTGGCGATACCGGATCAAACATGCCGTATAAAGACCCAAAAGTTAAGCAAATTAAACAAAAGACGTACGCAAGTACGTACTATGCCAACAATAAGGCGACTGTAATTGCGGCAAGTAAAGCCTCGGCCAAGGCGTATAAAGATCAGTGGCGTAGCTTTAAAGCTACATTAGCCTGCGTAAAGTGTGGGCAAAACCACCCGGCCACGTTTGATTTCCATCACATAGACAGCAGTACCAAAGAGGCATCAGTTAATAAACTGCTCAAAAACAGAGCATTTAAACGTGCTATGGAAGAGGTCAAGAAATGCGTTGTGCTCTGTGCCAACTGCCACCGTATACACCATCACGACGAGCGCATTGCCAAGAAAGCCAAAAAGAAAAAAGGGGCCGAAGCCCCCTGACTGTAGTATTTAAACCACAGATTACTTGTTATCAGCAGCTTCTTCAGCGGCTTCAGTCTCAGCGCCATCTAATTCTTCTTCAGTGTCGTCCTCGTCTTCAAACTCTTCATTGCTAAGCACGACATCATATTCAACTGCCCAACCGTAGTTTTCCTGAAATTGCACGAACTTCTGGAAAATTTCAATCATCTCAAAATCGTGTGTCTCAATAGACAGCTTGTTGTTACCAAAGTAACCAAATTCCATTTCAAATTTCATGATATGCCCCTAAGATTTATGCAACCACAGCGGCTGCAAATTGATCGTAGTCTAACTTTGTGACAACAAAAAGGCCACCCGAAGGTGGCCCTAAATAGCCCTCGTGAGGCCGTTTTATTAGGTTGAACCAGAAGATCCAAACATACCCAATGGGTCAGACCAGCCGAAGCTGTAACGCTCACGAGCCTTATAACGAACGTTTCCAGTGTCAAAATCCCCATCCATTTTGTTCTCCAAAGGAGAGCGGATGAAGTGCTTCAGACCGTTAGGCACGTCAGTACACAAGAACCAAGCGTTTGTGTCTGTCAAGTAGTTGTTGACTGTGTAGCCTTCAGGGATAGAACCGTTGTTTTTCAACGCATTAATATCATTGTCAGCAGTACCAACACGCAATGAAGTCTCGAGCAAACGAGTTGCCGTAAACTGCAGTGCAGGAGGAACAATCAACTTCCTTGGCTTAGCAGCAATCAACAAGCCACGCTCATCAGTCCAAGCAGCGATCTGAATAACGGCGGCTTCCAAAGAAGTCTCGTTCAAATCAGCTTGAGTAGATGGGGTGTTGCTGTTAGTACCGCCAGAGATCAAGGGGTGTGCTGTGCTAAACAGAGGAACGCCATCACCACCGAAATAAACGGCAGAGTTAGTGAAACCATTGTTTAAAGTGGATGCAGCTTTAACCTGCTTGGTATAAGCCATAGCACGAGCCAAAGCTTTGGTGTAGCGAGCAGACAAGCTGTCGTACAAGTTATCTTCAACCGCTTCTTCAGTGATTGAGAAACCCAAGGCAATAGTTTCGTGTACGTAACGAGCCGTAAATGCTTCTTGTGCATTGTCATAAGCGATGGCAGAGCCTTCGTTCTTAACAGGTGCGGCAGAGAAGCCAGACAGTTTCGTCTCTTCTTCGAACGAACGCTCTGAAGTTTCGGTTTCATAAATTTCTTTATGTTGTTCACCGTAACGAGCGTACTCCATACCGAACAAAGCGTTCAGGCCGGGGAGCAGTTCTTTAAGTAGTTGTGCGCGGGAAATAGCCATGATTTATGCTCCTTATACGCCAGTAGGATTGTTGTACTGGTGCATGGTTGCATTTATCTTGACAATAAACTCAACAAATGTATCAGCGCCTGTTGCTGTCTCTCGAACCACATCAATAATGCGGATAGGCAGCGTAATGGTAGTAGCTTGAGTGCCTTCATCAATTGCCACTGCTGAATTACCAGAGGTAGTAGAGCCAGCGTTTTGAATCAAAGCAATGTTATTACCAATAGCAGAGATGCCCATTCCGGCCACAGTTGTGGTTGCAGAACAAGAGACTACTTGGAACAGCGTATCAGGATCATCTGCAACAACTGCAAAAATCTGCGTGCCAGACTTGATAGACTGACTTGCTGGATAAAATTGCTGTTGCTGGACTTGACCATTACTGTTAGTAAAACTTACGCCCAAAAACACACCGCAAGGCGTGGCAGTTGTTGTGCCCGTGTCTTTTTCGATAGTGCCATCAGAAATACGTTTAACCAAGTCACCGTAGAAAATGTTAGTAGCATAGCCACTAGCAATTTGCATCAGGCGGGTTGCGCCTGCAAATACCTGTCCACCTATTAGGTTTACAGGCTTTAGACCGTAAGGGGCCGAGACTGTAGGATAAGCCATAAAAGACTCCTATAAATTTAAGTACCAGAACCGAAAGTAACCTTAGTTTTTCTCTCTGAAAAGAGAGGCATCCTAGGATCATTTTCACGAAGGAAATTGTTATCCACCGAATCAATCTGAGACTTATTCTGCTTGTCGTAATAATCGGCACGCTGTTTTAAGAACTCTTCAGGAATACGGCACAATAACAACCCACCAATTTCAATACCGCCTTTAAAGCGGCCTTCAACGGTGGCGTGCATCATAAGCTCGGGATAATCTTCTGCTTTGCAGGGTTCATATCCTTCACGTAACTTAGAAGAAATATTGCTAGGATCAGCTACACCCACTGTACTAATGCGAACGTATCTATGTTTCCAACCGGGGCGATCATTGGGCATAGGTAACGTCTCAGGCGGACGCCACGCTTCAGGGCGTTGCATCTTTTGACGAGTATCCGCTTCACGGGCAGTACGATTTTGTGTCTTCTCAGACGATAAAACTTGATCCATTATTCACCTCTTCTTAGTTGAGCAACCTGTTTAGCGTATTCTTCCAAAGGAACCCCAAGACGGCGAGCGATCGCTGCTTCGGATGCCTTCAGCCTAATACGATTAGGCGGAGTGCTACGGGAGGCCGGGGCCACCACGTTAGCGGGCTTTGTTGCACGGCGCGGAGGTTCATCCTCGTAAACCGGTTCTGATGCCTTTTTCGAAGGGGCGTCATCTTCATAGCTCTGAGTATCATCATAATACTCAGGAAATCGTCGACGCATTGTAGCGTCTACTCGTTTGTAGTAGTCATCAGATCCCACAAAGTTTGCACCATGTTCCTTAGCCAGCTTTTGATGCAACCCGAGGGCGGATGCTGTCATTTCAGGATCGGTGCCAAACCAAGTGTTTTTCTGCATCCAACTTTCATCTTTTGGAGTAACAGAAGGTTGATTCGTACTACGTTGTTGTATTTGTACATTATTTTCTTCAACTTGTAAAGGCCTCATGTTCTGAACCTTATCAAGATTCAGCGTTGCCCGCGAAACGTCTGCCTGTGCTTCTACTACAGCATCGGAATCTCCAGACTCATAAGCTTCTTTATATCGTTTTTTAGCATTGTCAAATTCCATCTCAGCAGAACTCTTTGACTGCTCAATGTACGCTCTTGACCCAAGCGATACTTGCTGCTGTAGCTGGCGATTTTGATCCCACAATTGCTTGGCCAGCTTCTCAGCCGCTTCGCGTTCACGCAATGCCTCTTCTTTAGCACGGCGTTCATCGTGATATCCACGTGTAAATTTCTTCAGGCGCAGTTGAACTTTTTCATCGTATTCGGATAGTTCATCTTCAGTAGGATCTTCAGGTGGTGTTTCGTCGGGCTTACGGCCACGATCTCTACGAGGCGTGTCGTTTTCGATTTCTACCTCGAATCCGCCATCGTCCTCTGTATCTACGGGTTTACCCTTAACTTCTTCCTCTGCTTCATGAGGAAACTTAAAGTCATCTTTTAACTCAGCTTGTGCCATGTGTTACTCCTTATGATGCACGTGTAATACCACGGGGGTCTTCTACGACTGCTTCAACCGAATCATCATTGAGGATGCGGAATTCACGGCCATGAATCTTCAGGCGCGTACCTGAATTAGGGCGGATGATGACAAAGTCACCCTCCTTGCAACTCGGCCCACTTGGGAACCGAGTGGTATCTTTGTAGCAGTCAGGCCCAAGCTTGACCACAAACAACACGGGGGTCAGCACTTCTTCATGGTGCATGACTTGGCTTGATTTAATCAGACCAACTTCGCTATCAGCAAACTCTTCCATAGCTTCCGGCACTACACAAAGTAGGTGAAAAGTTTTAGGATCAGGCAACTGCTTAGCTTTATCTTCGGCGGTTTTATTAAGAATGCCAGACAAGTCCACGGCAGCGACGTTAAATTCAGTCATCAGATTTCTCCATTTTTTGCACGAGGTCATTGATTACATTCTCTGCTAGGTTAAGACCTCGGATCACCCCACAGATACTTCGATACTCTTCTATGTCAGCGGCTCTACCGTTGGCAAGGTGAAAAGCTTGTTCCGCTCTAAGTCGCTCAATCTCATTAACGATGTGCGACAAAAGTTTGTAGTCGTTCAATCTCTCTCCCTTTTAGGTTTTTGGGACGTTCTTTGTGCCGCTTGCATGGCCATCTGAGCGCGGTGCTTGGCGATATCAGCGCCAATTCGAGTGCCTTCAAGAAGTTGATTCTTCTGAAGTTTGTCTTTTGCAGCGGCTGCGCTTGCACCAACCTGCATAGCTGCAATTTCTTTCTGGGCCGCAATGCGTGACTCTTCAATGCGAAGCTGGTCAGCTTTGGCTGCCGCATCAACTTGTTGTTTCTGCACCTTAAGTTGAAGTTCTTGCATCTTAATTTGCAACTCTTGCTGCTGCATTTGAATAAGCGGGTCTTGCGCTTGCTGTTGAGCCTGCTGCTGTGCGGCCTGCGACTGGGCTTGTTGAGTCATGCGAGTCGAGGCTTGTGCAGCTAACTGTGCAACTTGTGCAGCCACCTCTGGAGCCATGTTCTTTCCTTGCTCCTCTGTTGGTAGCAACAAACCAACTGTCTGCTCAACTTCTTTGCGATATGCGTACGCTAAGTGCTCGTTGATGTGCGCCATCATTGCGGCTACAAGTGCCTGACCTTGTGGAGTCTGCCCAATTAAACCCATGATCTTGGGGTTCTGAAGCATGCTTGTGTGCACTGCAATATGCGCTTGATGATCCTGCTCAATAAACGCTTTAGCAGGTTTGCCAGTCAAAACATTCTGGTTCTCTTGCACTGGATCTGTAGCTTTAGCATCGTCCTCAATCGGGATTAGCTTTGCTGCATTCTTAATACCCAACACCTCAATCATCTGACGGTGTAGTAAAGGAAGGTTATATAACTGCGGCGCTGTCTGCGCTAACTGAAGAGCGGCTTGGTATTGCACAATCTTCTGCGCCATCGTTGCAGCGTTTGGATCGCTCACAGGGATTACAGCGACCATATCGTAGTCAGACTTCTTAGCACGGCGTGAGCCATCAATTGGCTCGTAGTCATACTCTTCTGGTGTGTAGTCAGCGATGATGGCTTTCAAGAGTCGGAACTCTTGACGCATTGAGTAGTGCATACGTGCTTGCACTGCGCCCATCACTTTGAGTGTTCTCTCAAGAATAGCCAATGTTGTACCCACGGGTGCTTGCGCACTCATGTCACTGACGTTCATGTCTCCTGCGGAAGCAAACTGTCTACCCTCTTGCACAATGTTCTGGAACAAGGCAAAGAGAACCTGACTGGGTTCCTTGTAAGGCAACGGCAAAATGTTGTCTCTGATGGATCCACTCGGTACATCAACATCACGAAATTCCCCCGGTGCAATGGGGGTGTCGTCACCCTTGACTCGTAAGCCGCGAGACTTAAGACCACCGGGTAAATTAGACAAAGTGCCAGCATCGACGAGCTGACGAATAAGCATAGTCGCTGACTTGGCGTAGCCGCCGATAAGGTGAATGAGTCCGTATCCATAAAAGCCAAACCCCGGTATATATTGATAATGTACAAAGTGCTGACGCTTGATGTGCAACTCATCATCCTCGTACCAATTGCGGCGAATGGCAAGAATCTTAGTTGTCGCTTTCTCAACAGTCACAACATACGGTAGTGCTATGCCCGTCTTCTCACCATCTTTATCTTCATGCTCATAACCCTTCAAGTCAAGGTCAACGTGCATCTCAAGTATGCGATACCTCTCATCTTGCAGTGCTGACATGCCTGTTTCTTCAGCTTTCTGCTTCTCAATATCATCAAGCTCACCGGACGGCTCACCCAACTCCACGTCGCTGTAGAACCCAGCCTCTTGCAGTTTAAGAATCTCATTCTCAGTCTTACGCATCACGTGCGTAACGCGCTCGGCACGCTCTAAGTTAGATGCGCCGTATGGCACAACAATGTCTTCTGCGGGGATGAACATCGCAACTTGACGCCCTAGCGATGGGTCGTAATAAACCTTCTTAAACGCCGATCCAGACAACGGTAGATTCCACAATAGCTTTTCATGCTCTGGGCGATACTCAACCATCACCTCAGTGAGTTGGTAATTCATGTCTTCTCTTACGCGAGCAGATGCGTCTTCTTTCTCAGGTGTATCTTTCCCCAAGATTTGCGTCTTTACTGGGCCAGCGGCGGGGAACGTCTCCATGATGCCTTCACTTTGGAAACGCACAACAGACTCAGTGAGCATGGGATGAAACACACCACAAGCACCGGCCCATGGCTCTGTTCTTTCCTCATACTTCAAACCCAATAACTTTAAGCCGTCAACATAGGTTCTGATCCAATCTTTGCGATCACCAATATCTTTGTCAAAATCAGCAACCAACTCACTACCAAGAGAGTCAAGCGCACTGTCGTCCATAAAGTCAGCAAGGTTGGCATCAAAGTCTTCATCCGTTTCTTTTTTGCCGGGTTCTAGTTCAATCTCAATACCACCCATAGCAATACGCACGCCTTCAGGGTCTTCAATCTCAATCTCTATTGGAGCCATATCCATATCTTCTTCGATACCAAGAGGGGCTGCGTACAAACCTTTGTCTACTGAATTCGTTGCCATAATTTATCCTTAAACTGTATAGAACCGCTCGCGGCGGTGGCCTTTAAACCATTTAATCTCTTCGGGCTCATCGCTTGGTAAGCGTAAGAACCCACCCTGACGAAAGCGCATAAGCGCTAAAGTTGTTGAGTCAACCAAGTCATCATGCTCGCCTGACGGAAATGCTGCAACTTCATCTACTAACTCTTCTGCCCAGCGGGTTTGTGGAACCCACACTTTCCCACTTGCAATTATGTCTGAGACTGAGTTTAAACGGGCAATTTTGTCTTGGCCCTTACCCGGTGTGAACTCTTGCACCGGTATACCCATTGCTCTTAAGTCATAGATTAGCGGCGCACCGGACGCCTTCTTCTCTACGATCAGTGAGTCAGGCTCATACTCGTTGTACTCTCTAAGCACATCTCGTTTTAACTCTGGAAACTCAACTCGCTTCTTGTACGTGTTGAGCAGAATAATATTAGGAGCAAAGTTGTCTTCCTCGCAGTTAAAGATACCCCACGTAGTACCGGCTGAATAGTCAGCGCGCTGGGATTTCTCAAACGCCGTGTCCCACGACTGTAAAACATAGTCACACTCCGGCGGATCGTCTTTCTCCCACCACTTCCACCAATCTCGCTTAACAATTGCGCTCTCATTACCAATGGGGTTCTGCTGATACTGCGCTTGCCATTTGCTATTAGGAAGTTCTTCCCGTAGAGCCTCAAGTTCTTCTCTGCTCCAAAATTGTGGCCACACTGGATTACCTGAAGGCAGGATCGCGGGAAACTCAATCACCTCCCACTCTTCACCTGACCTTTGCGCCGCAGATTTAAGCACCTGCCCTGTCAAATCTCGAGCTGCCCAGCGTGTCATCACAATCACAATCGACCCACCCGGCTGTAAACGCTGACGGGGGCCTGATGTATACCACTCATACACCTTATCGTAGATGTCTGGGTTGCTAGCCGCCATTGCAGCCTCTTGTTCCGAGTGCGGATCGTCAATAATGAGCACATCTGCGCCCTTACCGGTCACTGTACCGCCCACACCGATCGCAAAATAGTCACCACCCTTGCTGGTATTCCACCTTCCGGCTGCTTTCGAGTCCTGTTGGAGCGCTAAATTGGGAAAAATACCGTTATAAACGTCCGAATCCACTAAATTTCGCACTTTTCGACCAAATCCAACCGCTAATTCACCCGTGTTAGACGCCTGAATAACTTTTTTGTGGGGAAACTTACCCAAAAACCAAGCAGGTAGCAGATAACTAGCAAACTCGGACTTAGTGTGGCGAGGAGGCATATTAATAATAAGACGTTTGCAAGTTCCATTTGCAACCCTTTCAAAAGCATCTGCCATTCTCTTGTGGTGCGCACCTGAAATGAACGTAGGCCATACTCGTTCAACGAACTTGATGAACTTATCTTGGCAAAGCTCACGGTCTTTGAGTTTCTCTAACTTGTAAAGTTGGGCATCCAACACGCGCAGGTCAGCTTCCGACATCTTACCGGACTCAACTGCTGTGTCGATTTCCTTAAGACTGAGAGTGTTGGCCATTATCAGGTACGTCTTCGCGGGTTTCTTCTGCTGGGCCTAGTAGCGTATCCAGATCGTCCAAAGGAGTAACATCTGTTACGTCTGCATTCATAAGCCGCTTGATGCGCTCTTTAATAGAGTCCTCAAGTCCCTTGCTTGTAGTGTGATGCACAGTAATTTCACTGCGTTCAGTGAACAAGCCAATATCTGAATGTTTGCCTAGCAACTCAAGCGCCTTGATCTCAATCTTGGCATCACCGCAGTCAGACAGGGTGACTAGCTTATTAGTAATGTATGTGCGGGCCTGTTGTATATCTGCAAATGCTTGGAAGTCAAACTTCTTAATAAGGACTGAAGCCGCCTTCGCTTCAGCAGGTACAGATATGTGCTTAGGTGCATTGGGTTTATCGGTACCGTTAAAAAGTTCCGCAGACTTATGCAAGTCTTTATCTTCGTAATCAATACCGGGGCCGAGCTTGTCGATCAGGTTTGAGGTATTTACAGCAATAGCGATGCCGTCCTTGTGAGTCTTGGGTTGCTCATCGGACATATCAAACGGTAACGGATGTTCCGTTGTTGGCTGAATTTCAATCATAGGCACCGTAAGTAAACGGGAATGCCCGAAATGTAACACAAACTTTTAATTTTTTGCAAAAATTTTTTTGACTGGCCTTTTATTTTTGTACCGGGGGGTGTTTCTATATGGGAGCTTTGTAGCATTGTGGTACAAAATATATAGGGGGTGGGGGGTATTTTTAAAACAGGTCTTCGAGTGAGCAACACAGTGTGTATGTGGCGCTACCTCCCCTTGCTCTAGTTTTTGGGGGTGGGGGTGTCGATCTTTGATCTTTTCTAACTTTTGTTAGGTCACCCCCCTATTGAATTATCGTATAGAAAAGGCTTGCAATGTGTACCACAATTTGATAATATAGACCCATGGCAACGAAAAAAGTTTTGTTTCCATGCTCAGGTAGCTAGCGGGTTTTTCCAAAGCTACCATGTTAGAAAAGGTTAGATTATGACAAACGTCATTCTGTCGTCTCCCGCCGTTGACACCGGCATTTTATCCATTGCCCGTAATGCACTTGTTGAGGGTGTTACGAAAACCGGTGTTGTCATTGACAACTACTCAAGTGCTATTGCATCGGTGTTCGATCGCAAAGACACCAACGGCAAAATCATTGCAAAATGGTATGACCTAGACGGCAAAGAAGCGAAAGGTATCAAGTTAGAGAAATCATTGTTTGCTAACACTTTGATGGATCGTGATCCTAAGTTCATTAAGTCAACGGATGCGGAGGGTAAGCGAACACCTACGGCAACAGTAGACACCTACTGGATGCGCGTGAAGATCGCTAGCGGGTATGTTCCAAAGGGTAAGTTAAAAGGTTCAAATGATGTTGATGCAAAAACAGCAACAGAATTGAAAACCATGATAAACCGCATCTTAGGTGCGGAAGAGGCGGGACAAGAGTGCCACGCTAGCACTATCCTAGAAAACCTTAAGAACAACTACTTTGTTCTTACTGGTGAGTCTTATAACGCCAACAAGTAAGTAAACGACAGAACCTAGGGGAAACCCTAGGTTCTAACAAATGTTAGAAATCAAGGGGAATAAAATGAAACCATCGTTCAAGCATGATTGTGATAAGTGTAAGTTTGTCGGCAAAATTTTCAGAGCCTTAAATCTTGAGGGTACGAAAAAACGTGCAACTGATCTTTATGAATCTTGCAACACCTACGGAAGCAAATACATTTTGCGTTGTTCAAGCAAGGGCGGTGACTACATCACTACCGACAATTTTCAACAGTACATGATCTAAGGGGAAAATTATGCTTACCAGACTAGACAGTACGCTTTGCAAAATCTTGTTATCAAAGCGCATGATGTGGGCTTGGCGGTTTTGGTGGATAGAAGCCGCCCGAGTCGGCAACGATTACAAGGGATATGTCAACATTGGTTTGAACACCAAAGCCCGTAGACAACAACGAATCAATTACATGTGATCTAACATTTGTTAGAACCAAGCCCCGCTAGTCGGGGCTTTTTTGCGTCTGCTCGATCTAACATTTGTTAGCGTACCACTAAGTTATTTTTCCCCAGAATTTTTGTCGTGTACC
>Ga0208975_1000102_pt1 | contig 42277 bp, 57 predicted proteins | sample GreLakmeER78MSRF_FD_187700 | JGI IMG/M metagenome (GOLD analysis project Ga0208975, IMG submission 187700) | Freshwater lentic microbial communities from great Laurentian Lakes, MI, USA - Great Lakes metaG ER78MSRF (SPAdes) | ecosystem: Environmental > Aquatic > Freshwater > Lake | place: Great...
CCTTCGCTTGCAGTGAGAGCAATTTAACTATACCCCCCTTGGGATCCAACAAACGGCTAATAAAGAACGCCGGATGTGCTAGTATAATCCGTGAGTTAGGAGGAATACATGGCACAGTTTGAAGCATTCGGGACTAACCCGAACGAGATGCGCGCCAAGGGTTCGACGGCGGCGTTTAAGCGTCGGCAATCGTCCGCTGTCCGGTGCCTGGGTAGCGCGACTGATGCGCTTTCCGGGTTTGATCGTGGCGCCCATGTTTTCGGCCTGACTAAAGGCCAATTTTCAATGATCGACATTGCGTCGGCGGTGCTGGCAAAGACCGGGCCGGCTGATGTCTCCGTGTGGACCTGGTGCATTGCGGAATACGAGGTCCAGGCGATCACGGCATTCATGACCAACGGCGCGGTGTCCGGCTTCCGGCTGGTTATGGACTGGGCTGGCGCACAGCGGGACATGCCGATCGTGGCGGACTTACAGGCGCAGTTTGGTGACGACTGCGTGCGGGTGACGAAAAGCCACGCTAAGATCGTGACGATTTCGACGAAATGTGGATGGCGGGTGGTGATCCGTGGGTCGATGAACCTGAACGCCAATCCGCGCTTTGAGCAATCCGATGTGTCCGACGATCCCGCAATCTACGCGGTGGTCGACGACATGATGGCGGAGATGTGGGCGCGCGGGCGGCCGCTCCCGGTCCGGCGCATGGTCCATGCGGACGCGGTAAACCTGCTGGCCGCATCGGACGTGAAAGACGCGCCCGCGACATGGATGCCGGCTGCTGCTGGCGATTGGTGGGGTAATGCGAGGCAAAAAGCCGGCCGCGCCGGTCGATAACGTCGTTGCCGGGGTTTTCGCCTCGGCGGCGGTATCGGAACCGGACTGGCTGACGGAATACCCCGGCGAAAGCTGGGGGGAGCGAGCGGCAGAGATTGCCAGCCAGAAATGGAATGCGGCCGTTGCGGATATGACCCGTATGCGGACGCTCGGGCCGGAGAACGCAACCGCGCTGGAAATGCTGGCGGTGAGCTATGCGCGGTGGCGACTGGCCGAGGCGCATATAACGAAACACGGTCCGGTGGTCCCTGCGCCACGAACCGGGACCCCGATGCAAAACCCGTATCTCTCGATTGCGAATGGTGCCGCTGAGCGTTGCATGAAGATCGAGGCTGAGTTGGGCCTGCCGCCATCAATGCGCGGGCGGGTCGGTAAAACTGCTGCGGTGAAGAAGGCTACGAATGCGGCAGACAGGTTCCTTGCCACGAAAGCGTAAATACCACCCCGACACAGACCCCGCCTCGGCATGGGCCGAGGATGTCGTGAACGGCGATGTGGTGTCCGGCCACTTCATGCGGCTGGCCTGTGAGCGGCACCTACGCGACCTGAAGGACGGACCCAAGCGCGGGCTGCATTGGCGAACGGAACAGGCCGAGCGGGCGCAGGCGTTCTTCCCGGCGGTGTTGTCGGTCACTGCGGGCGCGAAGGTCGGCGAACCGTTCAACTTGCCGAGCTACACGACATTCGTCGTCGGTTCGCTGTTTGGTTGGATGAGGGCAGACGGCCGGCGGCGCTTCCGCCATGCGTGGTTGGAATTGGGCAAGGGGCAGATCAAAAGCCCGCTGATGGCGGCCCTCGGCCTGTATGTCATGGGATGGTGCGGGGTTGCACGTTCTGAGGTTTACGCGATCGCGAAGGACCGAAACCAAGCGAACGTTTTGTTCCAGGACGCGGCGGCGATGTGCCAGGCGCCGATCCCCGGCCGGGATGGCGAGACGCTGGAAAGCCTCGGAGAAGTGCTGATCCGGGGCAACGGGCAAATGTCCTGGATGATTGAACACCCGGCCACGCGGTCTGTGTTCCGTGCGCTGGCAGGTGACGAACGAGTGAACGGCCCGCGCCCATCGCTGGTGCTGGGTGATGAAATCCACGAATGGCGGACGGGCGGCGCCATCGAGACGTGGCAGGCGGCAATCGCGAAGATGCCGGGCGATAGCCTGATGCTGCTGGGCACGAATACCCCGGCGGCGGACCAGTTGGTGGGAACTGAGTATTCCGAGGTCTACCAGTCGATCTTGCGCGGCGAAGCTGATGACGACGCGGCGTTCTCGCTGATCGCCCGGACTGATCCCGGTGACGACCCGATGAACGATGAAAGCGTGTGGCGGAAGTCCCTGCCGTGCCTGGGGTTGACGTTCCCGATTGAGAATGTGCGAGGCGAGGTCCAGAGCGCGAAGGGGCGAATGGCCAAGGCTCTGGCGACCAAGCGCCTGTATTTCGGCATTCCGGTCGGCACGGCCGAATATTGGATCGACTTGGACGCCTGGGAAGGCGCGCAAGGCCGGGTGGACATGGACGCATTCGCCGGCCGGTCATGCTGGCTGTCATTGGACCTGAGCCGCAAGAACGACCTGACCGCGCTCGGGATCGGGTGCCGGGACGACGAAGGCAGGTTGGTTGCCGCGGTGCGATATTGGAAGCCGGCGGATGGGCTGGCCGAGGCGGCGCGGGCTGATCGGGCGTCCTATGTCGAATGGGCGCAGGGACCGAACCCGATCTTGAACGCCGTTCCGGGCCGGACGATCGACTACACGTTCGTGGCCATGGAAGTGCAGCGGCTTTGTGCTGAATACGACGTGGAAATGATGGCCGTCGATCCGGCCTTCATGAGCGACTTCCGGGTCGCGTGCGACGCAATCGGGCTGGATACCTGGGTCTGGTCCCCCGACGAAGAATACGGGTCCGGCCTGAAAATGGTCATCCACGGGCAAGGGGCGCAGGGCATGACCAGCGACAAAATGCTGTGGATGCCTCGGTCTCTTGGCGTTCTGGAAGACATGATCCTGAACGGTGAGATCGTGATTGACGAAAGCCCGATCACGAAATGGTGTGCGGGCAACGCGGCGATCAAGGCGGATGCGCGCGGCAATCGGTATCTAGTGAAGGCGCAGCAGCGCGGGCGCATTGACGGGCTTGTGGTCCTGGCGATGCTGGCCGGGGCGGCCGAGGCGCGCGGGATGGCCGAGGAAGTGTCGTTTTGGGAAGCCGCATAGCCTGATGGGCATCCTCCACCGCATCATCGGATTTGCTGCAAAGATGACTTCGCTCGAATTGTTTCGCGAGGTTTACGGCGGCGGTAGGGAAAGCACGGCCGGCGTCACGATTAACACGCAGGCGGCGCTTGAGACGGCAACCGCGCTGGCGTGCGGCCGTGTGATTTCGGAGGGGTGCGCGCAAACCCCGTGGCATCTGATGCAAGAGCGGGACGGGCGCAAGCAGGTCGCTGACGATCCGCTAGATTACGTGCTTTATCGTCGGCCGAACCCCTGGCAGACTAGCTTTGAATACCGCGAGACCGTGCTGTTGCACGCGATATTCTGCGGAAACGCCTACAGTTTTATGAACCGGGTTGGCGTCGCGCGTGAAATCCGCGAACTGATCCCGATCGAGCCGGGCCGGGTCACGGTCAAGCAACTCCCGAACATGTCGCTGCAATATCGGGTGACGGCGGACACGGGAGAGGCCAAGGACTTCGGCCAAGACGCCATCTGGCACCTTCGCGGCCCGTCCTGGAACTCGTGGATGGGCCTGGATGCGGTCAAGATGGCCCGAAATGCCCTTGGCCTGGCCATTTCGCTGGAGCAGGGGCAGGCCGAGTTTCAGAAAAACGGCGCCAAGGTAACGGGCGCGGTTTCGGTTGATGGCCGGCTGGACAAGGCGCAGTTTGAGCAAATGGCAGCATGGCTTGACCGCCACCAGATCGGCGGCGACAGGTCACATAAGCCGCTGATCGCGGACCGAAACGCAAAATTCCTCCCGATGACCATGACCGGCGTCGATCAGCAGCTAATCGAGACCCGGCGCCACCAGATCGAGGAAATCTGCCGGCACTTCCGCGTCATGCCGATCATGGTCGGGCATTACGACAAGTCATCGACTTATGCGAGCGCGGAGCAAATGTTTCTTGCTCACGTCGTCCACACTTTGATGCCCTGGTATCAGCGGATCGAGCAATCGGCGGACGTGAACCTGCTGAGCGAAGAACAGCGCCGGGCGGGCCTCTACACCAAGATCAACCCGAATGCCCTGATGCGCGGCGCGGCGAAGGACCGGGCCGAGTATTACGCCAGGGGCCTGGGCTCTGGCGGCGGCAAGGGGTGGCTCACCCAAAACGATGTGCGGGGCTTTGAGGACATGGACCGCAGCGACGATCCCGAGGCCGATGAACTTGCGCAACCCGCAACCGCTCAACCTTCAGCCAGCCCGCCGGCTGATCCCGGCGCGTAAGGGATACCCCGAATGGACAGGCTTGATTTCGCCCTCGAAGTGAAGGGTCTGACGGATGCTGGCCATTTTGAGGGCTACGCGTCGACGTTCGGTGAGCGCGACCTTGGCGGCGATATCGTGGTTGCCGGCGCGTTCAAGAAGTCCATCAAGGCCAGCGGCGCCAAGGGCGTCAAGATGTTCGCGGACCACAATTCGACCAAGCGGATCGGGGTGTGGACGGACATCGCCGAGGACGAAAAGGGCCTGTTCGTCAAAGGCCGCCTGTTGCTGGAAAAGCAGGATGGCAAGGATGCCTATATCGACCTCAAGGAGGGCGTCATCGACGCCATGTCGATCGGGTATCGTGCGGTTGATCATTCCTACGATGGGCGGCGCAAGGCGCGGCTGTTGAAGGAAGTCCGTCTGTTTGAAATCAGCCTGCTCCCGTTCGGAATGAACGAAAGCGCCCGCGTGACGGGCTTCAAGGCGGCTGAGGAAATCCAGACCATTCGAGAGTTTGAGGAAGCGCTGATCAACGGGACGTTGCCGGCGCTGTCCGCGAAGGAAGCCAAGGGCCTTCTGGCCGGTGGCTTTCGTGCAATCCGATCCGAGCGGGATGCCGGTGGGGTGAGCGAAGAACTGGCGGAACTCGTCCGCCGAAACACCCAACTTCTCCGTTAAGGAACCCTACTACAATGGATATGACCGAGTTCAAGAGCCTGCTGGACAAGCAGGGCGAAGCCTTCGAGGCGTTCAAGGCGACGCATGACGATCTGAAAAAGGCCGATGTCGTGACGGCTGAGAAGCTGATGCGCATCGAAAAGTCGCTGGATCAGGCCGTCGAGGCCAAGGCCGCGATCGAGGCCGCGATCAAGGCCGAAAAGGCGGAACGCGAGGCGCTGGAACTCAAGATCAACCGGTCCGGCCTGCGCGGCACCGAAACCGAGGTCAAGCGGGCGCTGGAACTCAAGGAGTTTAACGTCCAGATCGGCGGGATCATGGCCGAGAAGCGCCAGGCGTTCACGCCGCTGGAGGATGCCGGATATGACGCCTACAAGGTCGCGCTGGATGTCTACACCCGGAAGGGCCGCGACGCCCTGAACTCCGACGAGTTCAAGGTTCTGGCGGTCGGTTCCGACCCGGATGGCGGCTACTTCGTGACTCCGGACACGGGCGGGCGCATCGTCCGCAAGGTCTATGAAACCTCCCCGATGCGGCAGATCGTGTCGGCTCAGACCATCTCCACCGACGCGCTGGAAGGCATCGAGGACCTGGGAGAAGCCGGCGCCGGCTACGCGGGCGAACGGTCGCAGGGCAGCGACACCACGACGCCGCAGGTCGGCAAGTGGCGCATCCCGGTATTCTGGATCGACACCGAACCCAAGACCACGCAGCAACTTCTCGACGACGCCTCGGTTGACATCGAGGGCTGGCTGTCAGGCAAGGTGGCGGACAAGTTCGGCCGTTTCGAGAGTGCCGAGTTCGTGACGGGCGCGGCGAACAAAATCCGCGGGATCACTAGCTACACCATGGCGGCCGACAGCGGATCGGGCGTCACCTGGGGTTCGGTCGGCTATGTGGCAACAGGCACCTCGGCAGCGTTCCCGTCGTCCAACCCCGCCGACAAGCTGTATGACCTGACGGGCACGCTCAAGTCGGCGTATCTCGCCAACTCGAGGTGGTTGACGCGCCGCTCGGTCGTCACTGCTATCCGCAAGTTCAAGGACGGCATGGGCAACTACCTGTGGCAGCCTTCTTTCGTGGCGAACGTCCCGGAGACGATCATGGGCTATCCCGTGACGCGTGCCGAGGATATGCCGGCGATCGGCGCGGACAGCCTCTCCCTCGCGTTCGGTGACTTCGCGCAGTTCTACCAGATCGTCGACCGGCAAGGCATCCGCGTGCTTCGCGACAACCTGACCAGCAAGCCTTACGTCAAGTTCTACACAACCAAGCGGGTCGGCGGGGGCGTGGTCAATTACGAGGCCGTGAAGTTCATGAAGTTCGGCACGTCGTAACTAGCGGAGACAGGAAGAACCACCATGAACATCCACAACCTCCTCAACAATACCAAGATCACGCGGGTTTCGGCGGACGGCGCTGGCGCCGCTTCCGCCACGCCGACCAAGGCCACCATCATCGACATGGACGGCTTTGACAGCGTGTGTTTCATCGCGGCGATGGGCAACGTCTTGGATACGTCGGTGCTGACGCTGAAAGCGGCGGGGGCAACGACCAATTCCACGGGCGCGATGGCTCTGCTGACCGGCAGCGCGACCTTCACGGCCGGCGCGTCGGACGCGGACGACAAGTTGATCATCCTGGACGTGGTGCGCCCTCCCTACCGCTACATCGAGGCGCAGCTGTTCCACGTGACCGCGAACGGGCCGTTCGATGGCATCTTTGCCATCCAATACAACGCGTCCCGCGTCCCGACCACGCAGGGATCGACCGTGATCGCCTCCGCGACGACCGATAGCCCGGTTCTGGCGTAACCAGCGGCGGGCTTCGGCCCGCCCTTTTTCTGACGGAGACCGGCCATGGCCGCAGCTTTTCGGCAGGGCGACCAAGCCCTGATGATCGACGGGACGGAGGTCACGGCCTCCGCTACCGAAGTCAATACCTACGTCGTGGGCCTGGATATCGCGGATGGGTCGGCCGAGGGCGTCTACTACGTGGTCTGCCCTCACGCCGGCACCATCTCGAAAATCTGGACGGTGATCGACGGCGCGGTATCGACCGCCGATATCACCGTCACGGCGGCGATCGGTGCAACGGGCGTGACGAACGGCGTTGTGACGATCGCCACGGCGGCGTCGGGCGCCGGCGACATCGACAGCGCGACCCCAACCGCGGCGAACACAGTGACGGCCGGGCAGGCGGTGAATTTCACCGTCACGGGCGGCGGGTCGGGCGGGTCGCCGCGCGTCCACCTGGCCATGGAAATCAGCCGGTAATCTGGGGGCACGAATGCACGTCCAGACCTTCCCCGTGGCGGTGACGACGGACGCGAGCGGCGACGCCACGGCCTATTCCGATCCGGTCAACGGCCTGCTTTCGCAGGTCCGATACGTCAAGACGGACTTCGCCAACGGCGTCGACTTCACGATCACGTCGGACGCCACGGGCGAAACCCTGTGGACCGAGAGCGACGTGAACGCCAGCGCCACCCGCGCGCCCCGCCAGGCGACGCACTCCACCGCCGGGGCCGCGTCCCTCTATGCGGCGACCGGACAGCCGGTGAACGACATGATCGCCGTATCCGGCCGGATCAAGATCGTGGTCGCGGCCGGCGGCGACACGAAAACCGGGACCTTCTATTTCGTGACGGTGTGATGCTGACGATCGTCACGGCTGCGTCCGACCGCTCGCTGTTGACGACGGCGCAGATGCGCGCGGCGATCGGCCTCGATCCGAGTGACGCATCGCAGGACGCGGCCCTAGTTGGGTTCGGCGCTATGGTCGCGGATGCGATGGCGCGGGATTGCCTCCAACTCTCCGTTGCGCCGGCCACGCCGCCTACGTTTCGCCAGGAGACGCTTTCCGAGGTGTTCCGGCCCTTCCGTGCGGAACCATCCTTGAAGCTGTCCAGGCGCCCCGCAACGTCCGTCTTGTCGGTGGTATCCGATGGAGTGACGCTGGACACGGACGAATACGAACTGGACGCGTCGAGCAACCTGCTGTTCGCCCTGTCCGACGATGCCAGGATGAAATGGGCCGGCAAGAAGATCACGGTTGGCTATGTCGCCGGCTATGCGACGGTTCCCGATGCCCTGGCCATGGGCGCGTCTAAGCTGCTCCGCATGGTCTGGTCCGAGGATGGGCCGGGCGCGAGGTCTGACCCAAACCTGAAAAGCGTCGACATCGAAGGCGTCGGCCGGCGGGAATGGTGGGTCGGCGGCGCATCGGACCCGCTCATGTCCGAGGAAATCCGGGAACTGCTTTTCCCCTTTCGGGAGCTTCGCTGATGGCCATCCCCGGTCTTTACACCCTGGTATCCGAAACCGTCACCACGGCAGTGACGGCACAGGCACAAACCGCGATCGACAACCTGGACGGCATGACCCGCGCCACGTTCGAGGCGACGTTCTCAGGCACGGGCGGATCGACGGCGGTTGCGCTGATCCAGTCCCGCATGGGTTCCGCTGGGGCCTGGCGGGAGATTGCGAGCATCGATTTTGCGGCGGCCGGCTCGAAGTCATGCACGGTCGTATCTACAGCAGCCACACCCGCCGCATTCGCCACGCTGTCCGCTAACTCGGTCCTGAATTGGCTTGGAACGGAATTGCGGGCAGTTATTACGTCAACAGGCACATGGGCAAGCGGGGCGCTGGCGGTTCGGGTCCATGTGACGTGACCTTCCAATCCGACCTAGACGCCATGCTCGCCTCATTCGGCCAGGACGTAATCCTACGCCGCATCACCGGCACAACGAACCAAGTCTCCGTAGACTGCCCCTGCCGCGCTCTTGTCCGAGGCTACCAGCCCAAGGAACTGGCCGGCGGGATCATCCAAGGCGATACCCACGTTATCATCTCCGCGACCGATATCAACCGCGCGCAATGGCCGGGTGGCGAGCCTGTAACGAACCCGCCGGCTGTCAATGATCCTCGGGTGCCGCGTGCTGGCGACCGCATTATCATTGAGGGCCGGTCCCGTGGGGTTGTCTTTGCCGATCCGATCTACATCAACGGGGAACTGCACCGGATCAATGTGCAGGTGCGCGGCTAGTGGCATCGCCGTTTGACACGTATATCCGCCTCCGCGTAGACCAGATGGCGGGACCGGAAGCGGTCAAAGCGTTTCACATCCAAACTGCCAAGACGGCGTTGTCGCAGTTCATGGCGCGGCAGTCCGTCCGCCCGATGGTGGACATCGAGGTTGATACCCGGCCCGCGCGGTCCGAAAGCGAGGTCAAGCCGTTCGGGCTGATCGTCTACCGCTTTGGCCGAATGCGGGAAGTTGTCAGCTTCGCGCTCAGGGAATTGGAGAGACTTTCCCCGGTTCGCAGCGGCGCCTATCGCAAGGCGTGGCGGATCATATCGCTGGCCGTGGCGTCGCGTGTCGGAAGGCCCGGCACCATGGCAAACGGCAACATCGGCCTGGACCAACTCGACGGCGCAACCACCGTGACGATTGTCAATCCCCTGCCCTACGCGCGCAAGGTTCATACCGGCGCCAAGGGCTTCGAGGTTCCGGCCGGCATTCTCGAAAAGGTCCGGCAACTGGTCCTCAAAAGGTATCGCCGCATCGTCTACGTCGGCATCCAGTTCATTTCGCTTTCGCCCGGATATCGCCTCAAGAAACCGCCCCGCTCCGGTCAACCGCTCACCTACCCCGCACTGGTCATCGAGGCGCTGTAATGCTCTGGGCTGCCGTAGAGACCGCCTTGCGCTCGCACATTGAGACGCAATGGGCAGCCGGCGCCTATGCGTCAACGCAACTGGTCTGGGAAAACGAGAGATACCAGCCGGACGGCCTGGAAACGGCATTCGTCTACGTCTCGATTGAAGGGACCTACGCCGACAAGGGCATCTTCGGATCGACCGGCAAGCGTTCGTCGGTTGAAGGCGGGATCGTCTACTTCTCCGCGTTCGTGCCGCTCGGATCGGGCCGCACAACCGCAACCGGCCTTGTCCATACGATGACGGCGGCGCTGGAACTGCAACTCGTATCCACGTCCATCTATCTCGAAGGCGGCAACCCACCTTCCCCGGCCGAGGCAGCCGACGTGAACATCCCCGGCGCGCAACCCGGCGGCGTCTACTACCGGGTTTCCGGTAGCGTTCCTTTCATCGTGACTGGCGCAAGGTAAATCGACATGGCATCCCCTCAAGGCGTGCTTGGCACGCGGCTGTTCATTTCGGATGCGGCGATCGCGTCCACCATTGACACGGAGCGCGAATTTTCGGCGCAGAGTTGGACCGAGGTGGGTCTAATCACGCAGTTCGGCGAATATGGCCGGGTCTATGATCTGGTCACCTTCCAGCAGGTCTACGATGGCCGCACGTTCAAGCTGAAGGGCGGCCACAACGACGGCCAGATGACGCTCACGGTCGGGCAAGACCTGTCCGACGATGGCCAGGAATTGCTCTACAACGCCGCGAACGCCGCGACGCAGGACAATTGGGGCTTTCGCATCGAGTTCAACGACGCGCCATCCTCGGTCGGCGGCCCCTCGACGGTCTTCTTCCGCGCCCTGCCCATGTCGTTCCGCTCCACCCTTGGCGCGGTCAATGCCGTGTTCTCGGCAACGTCCATGCTGGAAATCAACAGCCCGATCGTGACGGTGGACCCGGCCGAACTGTATGACACGTTCGATACCGGCGCCTCGCTGACGCATTACGAACTGTTCTCCGGTTCGGATGACCTGGCAGTCGATCCGGTCATTTCCTCGAACACCCTGGTCATGGTGACAGGCGACGCCGGCACCGGCTTTGCGGCGGACGGAACGCAGGCGATCGGCGACACGGGCTACACGCTCGCGGCCGGCGCGAAGGTGCTTGAGGCGCGGTTGAAACTGTCCGCTATCACCACCGTTTCAATGTTCTTCGGCTGGACGGACCAGAAAGCCGCGCTGGAAATCCCGATTGAAAGCGCGGCATCGGCGGACACGATCACGACCAACGCCACGGACGCCATCGGGTTCATGTTCGATACGAGCATGGCCACCGACAACATCTGGCTGACCGGCGTCAACAACAATTCGGACGAAACCGCGCAGAACAGCGCCATTGCGCCGGTTGCCAACACATACATCACCCTCCGCATCGAAACGAACACCAGCGGGGATGCTACGTTCTACATCAACGGCGTGATTGCCGGTTCGCAGATGACGACGGCGGCGGCAACCGGGGTGACGCTTTACCCCACGCTGGCGGCATCGGCTCGCACCACGTCGAGCCGGACGATGACGGTTGATTACCTCTACCTCCGTCAAGACTAACCCTCACACTGAAGGATCACTGCCATGGCTGTAACCGGCGTATTGGGTTCCCGACTTTATACGTCGGCTACCGCTTTAACCAACATCGAGGCCGCTGCCGATGCGATCGGCGACTTCCAAGGTCTGACCATCGCAACCGAAATCGGCCTGATCGAAAGCATGGGCGAATACGGCCGGGTCTACGATACGGTCCCGTTTCAGCCCGTGGTGGATGGCCGGACCTACAAGCTGCGCGGCGGCAACAACGACGGCCAGTTCCAGATCACCATCGGCCAGGACCTGACCGACACAGGGCAAGCTCTGCTCAAGTCCTACGTGGCGGGCAATCAGGACACCTACCCCTTCAAGATCACAATCTTGGGCGCTGATGCCTCCTACGATACGGTCTACTTCGGCGCGAAGGTCATGTCGTTTCGGACCACGCTCGGGGCCGTCAATCAGGTGATCCGCGCAACGATCATCCTGGAAATCAACACGCCGATCTTTACCGGCGCCTCGTAGTCCGGCCGGACTGCAAGGCGAGGCGGCGCTGTCGGGGCGCCGTCTCGCCACCTCCCGACACCCCGACACAAGGAACCCCGACATGGCAAACCTGAACGATGGCGAAGTCGTCATCACGCTTGGCGACGATGCCTACACCCTGCGCCCGACTCTGAACGCCATCCGCACGCTGTCCCGCCTCCATGGTGGGCTTCGAAACACGTTCCAGAAGGTAATCAATCAGGACTTCGACGGCATCGCGGAAATCATCAAGGTAGGCGCGTCCATTCCCGACAAGGACAACAACGCGCTGTCCGCCAAGCTGTTCCGCGCCGGCCTGAACGATACGACCCTGATGCCCGTTCTCGACTACATCCGGTGCCTCATGAACGGCGGCAAGATGCCCCCGGAAACCCCCGATGAACCGGCGGCTGAGGCCAGCGAGGGAAACGCCTAACGCTGGATGAATGGGCGGCCGAGTTGGCGCAGACGGCAATGGGGTGGCTCGGTTGGCCCCCCGATGTCGTCCTGAATGCGAACCTTGGCCATCTGCATCTGGCGATTGCCGGCAAGATTGATTTCGTAAAGAAGACGAACCCGTGGGGTTCAGATGACAAGGATGAGCCTCCTCCGGCAAATCCTGAACAGGCCGCGCGCGACATCATGCGCTGGGCCAATCGTGAAACGTCAAAGCGCGGGAAGGGCAGGAAGCGGTGAGCGATAGCCAATCCCTCGCACTGTCGATTGACGCTCGGAAGGCGCAACAAGGCGCTGACGAGTTCCGCCGGGCCGCTGATAAGGTCATCGGCGACAGCGGCAAGATCGAAGCCGCCACCCTCAAGCAAGTCGAGAGCATGGGCCGCCAGGCGCGGTCTCTGGATGCTCTGTCGCGCCGTTACGACCCGCTGTCGCAGGCGGTCCGTGACGCAACGCGGGACTATGACCGCCTCAATACGATCGTGCAGCGCGGCGGTGAGAATGCCGCACGGGCCGCAACCCTCATGGCGGCGGCACAAGCTCGCATCACCGCAGCGCAGGCCGCACAGACCGCCGGTATGCGGCAGGCCGAGACGGCATCCCGTTCGCTTGCCACACAGACCGCCGAAACCGGCGGCGTGTTCCAAAGCCTGGGCGGGCGCCTCGCTGGCGTAAATCCGCTTGTCGTTGCTGGTGCTGCGGCCGCAACCGGCATGGCCGTCGCCATGAAGGCGATTGCCACAACAGGCGACGCTGCCAACGCGGCCATTGCCCGCCTGTCCGCAACGGTCGGCAGTTCCGAACAGGGCGCCTCGATTTTCGAGGCACTGACCGCATCATCCCGCCAAACCGGCATCGCGGCGACAGACAGCGCGGGCGCATTCCAGCGGTTCTCGATTGCCGCGAAGGATGTAGGCGCCACCAACGATCAGGTCTTAAAGCTGGTCGATGGCTTACAGAAATTCGCCATTGTTTCCGGCGCGTCGATGCAGGAAACCGCTGCGACGACGCAACAGCTAGGCCAAGCCCTGGCATCTGGCGTCCTGCAAGGCGACGAACTCCGATCCATCCTTGAAAATATGCCGATGTTCGCCCAAGCGCTGGCGAAGGAACTCGGCACGTCGGTCGGCGCCCTCCGTGCCATGGGTTCGGAAGGCAAGCTGACGGCGGATACGATCTTCCCCGCCATGATGCGCGCGGCGCAGGGCGTGGATGACGTATTCGCGAACATGCCCGTCACAATGGCGCGGGCACAGCAACAGTTTGATGTTGCGACAACCTCCTTCCTGACGCATCTCGACCATGCCCTTGGGTTTAGCCATAAGCTCGCAGAGGCGTTGAAGGTTGCGGCCAATCTCGTGGACCGCATCCGCCGGTTTACGGGCGGCTCTACGGGCGCCGAACGGCAAGCGGAACTGATCGCGGGCGTTGAACAGCAGGCAGCGACAGTCGATGCCTACAATCAGGCGATCAACGACGCGCGCGCGGCCGGTGGCGACCCGCAAGCCGTGGCGATGCTGGAACGGACGCGGGATGATGCGGCGGCGGAACTGCGGAAATTCCGCGCCGAACTGGCGCAGATCAACCAGCAAGCCACACTGACGGACGAAGCCGAACAGGCGAAGGCATCTGAAAGCCGGCTCGCTGCGGAAGCCGTCTCACACCGCAAATCCGTCGAGGAACTACAAAAGAAATACGACAAAGACTTCACGATCCGAAAGGAATACGACGAAGGCGTTAAGAAGCTAGAAGCCGCCAGAAATTCCGGCGCCGTCACCGAGGCCGATTACCTCAAGATCAGCACGGCGATGCTGAAAGAGCGTGATGAGGCTTTGGCCAAACTCACGAAGACCGAAGACACCCACAAGGCCGGCGTGAAGACCACCACGAAGGCGATCGAGGAACAGGTCAGCGCCTACCAGAAGGGCATGGACAGCCTCAATAAGACGATCGAGGAAACCGACCAAGCCACGCAAGCGCAAATCCGCATCACCGCCGCCTACGACGGCACGCAAGGCTCGCTAGATCGGGTCCAAGCGCAAGAGAAGGCGCACGCCGCCGCGCTCAAGGCGGGCATCACGCCAGCCATGGAAGACTATGAGGCGACGGTATCGCGCCTGTCCGAAAGCTACCTCCGCTCCACCGATGCCGCCCGCGAGTTCCAGCACGCGCAATCCTCCGTCACCGCGCTATTTGACACGATCGGCAACGCGGCGGACCGGCTAGGCCAAGGTCTGGTCGACGCATTCCTTTCCGGGTCCGGCGCTGCGGTCAACTTTGGCAACATCGCCAAGTCCGCGCTTGCGTCCGTGGCGACCGATATCGTCAAGATGGGGTTCATCAACCCCGCGCGGAATGCGTTGCTTGGTTCGTCGGCGCCGACGCTTTCGGCTGCGTTGGGTGCGACGGGATCGGGTGGCGGTGGGCTGAGCAGCATATTCGGCGGGCTGTCGAATGCGTCTACCCTGACGGGCATCACAGACGCGTTCGGTCTGACAAATATCGGCGGCCAGCTTTCCGCGTTCGGCGACACCCTCGGCCTCACAGGGTCAGGCGGCCTGTTCAATGGGATCGGCGGCGGCATATCCAGCATCCTAAACACGTCGCTGTGGAGCGGCCCTGCCGGCTCTCTGGCGACCACGGCGGGCGCGGAGTTTGGCGGGGCGGCTGGCCTAGCGGCCGGGTCTCCCGTTACCCTTGGCGGCCTCCTAGGCGGCGTTGGCCTAGGCTTCGGCGCTGGGTCCCTTGCAGGCGGGTTCCTGCAATCATCGCTCAACAAGACAGGTCCCGGCCCGACCATTGGAGCGGGCGCCGGGTCCGTTGCGGGCGCGGCTATTGGCTCCATTATCCCCGGTATCGGCACTTTGATCGGCGGCTTGTTGGGTGGCGTCCTAGGCGGCGCTGGCGGCGGCCTGATCGGTCCCCGCCCCGCAACCCCGTTCTCCGCCACCGGCCTGACAGCCGACAACGGTATGCTGTCGGTTGGCCGGACGTTCTCCCAGATCGTTGACACCACGGCCGAGGTCAACGCGCTCCAACAGCAGGTATCGGCACTCAACAGCCTGCTCGCATCAACCGGCGCTCGCATCGCAAACGGCGTATCGTCGGACAACTACGGGCAAGCGCGCCTGATCGGTGGAAACTCTGGCCAGTGGTTAAACTTCGGCCAAGGCGATGGACGGCCCGGCGACCTGAATGCGGCGTTCGGGGAACTGCGGTTCACCAGCGACAATCCGATGCTGCAAAAAGGCCTGGCCGGGCAATCCTTCGGCACGGCCGAGGCTTTGCAGGCGGCGGCAACGGAAATCCTGCAATTCGTGGACGTGACCGCGCCGGCACTCAAGGCGCTGTCCATGACCGAGGCTTCCTACGGCATCGGTTCGCTCGCCACGTCCATCGAGGCGCTGCGGACACAATTCGACGCGGCGAAGGTCACTGCGGACAAGCTGGGATATGCCGAGTTCGATCTGATTGAGGCGCGTGATCGGGCCATCAAAGCCGCGAACGACAACGCCACCCGTGAACTGACGAACATCGACCGCAGTCTGACCGCCAGGCTTTATGCCGCGCGCGGGGCAACGTCTGGCAACGTCCAGATGCAGCTAGACGCGCAACTGCTGCTTTTCGATGCCGAGACGGAAGCCCAGCGCGATACGTTCAGCAAGCAACTGCGTTCGATCTATGGCGAGGCGTTCAAGGAGACGCAGGCATACGGCGAACAGATGGCGCTTCTCGAAGAAACCCGAGGCGCCGAACGTCTGGCCACGGCGAAATCCTATCTCGACGCCATCAACACGGTGCAGGTGCAATCGACCGTGCAAGCGGACCGCGCGGCCAGCACGGCGGCGGGCATCGTCCGCAATATCACGGACTACGTGCAAGGCATCAAATTCGGTGGGGAAAGCCCGCTGTCCAGTGGCGAACGCTACATGGCGGCCAGCGAGCAATTCAACCGCACGGTGAGTGCCGCCCGATCTGGCGACGGCAATGCCCTGTCATCCCTGACCCGCGTTGCCGAAACATTCCGCACCGCGTCCCGGGCGCAATTCGGGTCCGGCGCACAGTCGGTGCGGGACTTCGACCGGATCGTGTCGGCGCTGGAAGGTGTGGCGACCATGCCGGCCGAAAGCCTGACGAGCGCGATCTTCACGACCGAGACCCGCACACAAACACAGACTCTTGTGATGGAGTTGCGCGACCTGAAGGCCGAATTGAGCCGGCTCCGCGATGACGTGCGCCGCACCGCCTCCGCGCCGTCGTCAGCACGGGCCGCCTAATGCCCACTGCGCCGATTACCGGGCCGGGCGAGGTTACCCTAGGCGACAGCGACGGAACCCTTGTGGGCGGGCCGTATGAGCCGTTGACGGGGTATGTCGGCGCACCCTCGCCATCCACCGACGTAGCGGACCCGGACGGCTACCTACTGGCGGACCCGTCCGGCATCATCGTGTCGGAGCTAACGGCGACCGATGCGGCGCTGATTGCTGGCAATGTCCCGTTCATCACGGTCGGCATCGACATATCCCGCCCGGCGGCTGCGCTGGATTACGCCTACGGCTGGGGGTCGGCGCCATGGGGGGCGGTGTCCCTGTTGGCGGCAGCGGCCGAGGATACCGAAACGCTGCGAGTGTCGGACGTGGGGTATCGGACTGAGACCCCGGTCCTACCCTACCCGCCCCGGATCAGCGGCGGCTTCACACTGGACGCGCGTATCCCCTTGGCCCCGGCGCAAACCGGCATCGTCTACGGCTGGGGTTCGCTGTCCATCATCAATGTGGACCACGCCTATGATGGCGTTGTCGGCGCGTGGAACGTCGAGGGGCGGAACGTCTCGGTCAAGTATGGCGTCAAGACGTGGGATGATACACGCGGCGTGTTCCTTGATCCGATTGCGGACGACCTGACAACCATCTTTACGGGCGTGGCGTCCGGCTGGATGTTGGACGAGTTCAAGTTGGAGGTATCGCTACGGGATGCCTCCTATTGGTTGGACCTGCCGTTTCAGCGGAACCTCTATGCCGGGACCGGAACGTATGAAGGTGACGCGGCGCTGGCGAATGTGCCGAAGCCGAAAACCCGTGGCATCGCCTACAACATCACGCCCGTTCTTGTGGACCGGGACAACCTGATTTACCAATACAACGACGGACCCGGAACGATCGCGGCATTGTATGAGGGTGGCGCAACGTCCATCACGTTTCAGGCGGACACGACGGACCTATACACAGGCACCACATCCGCCGGGCAATACCGCACCGACAACAGCCGTGGCCTGTTCCAACTCGGCCAGGAACCCGCCGACAACGCGGCCATCACGGTTGACGTGACGGGGCACTTTCCCACGGCCGGGGCGCAACTGATCGCGGCGAATATCATCCGCTACATGCTGACCGAGGATATGGACATCCCGGCCGATTATGTGGACACGGCCAGCTTCACGACGGCGGCTACCGACTATCCCTATCAAGCCGGCTGGTATTTTGGGCCGGATGACCGTGTGAGCGGTGACGAAGCCGTGGGGCGGGCCTTGGCGGCGTTCGGGGCGCGCATCGTTCCGGCGGTATCGGGTGCCCTGCAATGCTTCATTCTCAAAGCCACCACCGACGCGGATACGTCGGTCGCGTCCTACACCACGGCGAACATTCTCCGATGTGAACCCCGCACCATCGCGGCCGAGGTCATGCCGGCAACCTATCGTGTGCGATGCGCCTACCAGCATAACAACACGGTCCAGACTTCCGGCCTGATCGGATCAACGACCGAGGCGCATCGGCAGTTTGTGCAGACGGCGGACCGTTTCGCCGCGTGGCTGGATACGTCGGTCTTGAACGGATACGCGACCGCAAAGGACCTGCCACCGTTCGGCGGCGGACTGACGACCGAGGCGGACGCGCAAGCCGTGGCGGACCGCATAGGCGCGCTGTTCGGCACGCGGCGGTGGTCCTTCGACGTTACGCTTCCGATTGTTGAAGCGGTCGATCGCGAGTTCGGGGACACCGTGACCGTGACCTATCCCAACCACATCATGGCCACGGGCGCGCGCGGCAAGGTGGTTGGTCGATCCTTTGACACAACGGAATTGACCATGACACTCACGGTGCTGGTATGACCACGCAAACCCTGCTCGCGTGGTCCAACCTCGCCAAACTAGCGACAATATCGGCCACGTCGTCCGAAGCACTCATGCCGCCGGAAGCGACGGTCAACGACATCGGCGACGCGTCCACCGGCTGGCAGTCCCTCGCGGGCGTGACCACGGCGACGCTCACGTATACGCTGGCGGTTGCGGGTTCGTCGGTGCTGGTGATTGGGCTTTTCCGAACCAACCTATCGACCACGGCGCAAATCACCGCGACGATTACCTATAACAGCGTCGAGACATGGACCGAGACACTAGCCGGCCCGGCAGTAGGACGCGGGCAGGTGGTGTTCGTTCTCGACGCGGCCGAATACGCGGACAGCATCGCCATTGAGATTGTGGACACGTCCAACCCGGATGGGTTCTTGAACGTCCCGCTGGTGTTCATCGGCAATGGCTGGCTCCCGACCTACAGCGTCGCGCCTTCCCTCACCAGTGCATGGATGCCGCAGCAAAACAACCAAATCACGCGCGGCGGACAGGAATACACGACGCAGCTATCCAACGCGCGAACGCTCAATTTCGAGTTTGGCGCGATCGCGTCTGACGAACATTACGCGGGCGCGGAAGAAGCGTCTCGGCTGGCGGGCTTGGGGATCAACTTTCTCGTGATCCCAGACGCGAACGGCAACGCAGTCAAATACGACGCGATCTTTGGAAAAATGCAGGCGGGGCCTAGCGGCGCCGTGGCGGGCGCATCGCGGATGCGGACATGGCGGGCAACCGTGACTGAGAGGCTTTGAGATGATCGGGAACCTGATCCTAGAGACGTGCGCGTCTCCAAGCAATTCCGCCACGATCAACCTAGCCGGCGCGGTGGCAGGCCGCAGCACGTTCCGCAGTCAGTTGGCGAACGGATCGACGGTCGGATACTGCCTGTCCAATTCGACGCAATGGGAAGTCGGGCTAGGCACCCTGACGCACGCCACGCCGGACACGCTGGCCCGCACGACGGTGTTGTCTAACCACCTCGGCACTACGGATCGGGTGGTGTTTGTCGGTTCCGCCTACGTCATCAACCACATCCCGGCGGAAAAGGCGGTCTATCTCAATTCGGCCGGGAACCTGGAAATCGCGAACGATGTGGCGGTAACCGGCAACATCACCGCAGCAGACGGCACGACGGGCGATGAGGTTGTGAATTTCTCCCAGTTTGCGCAGTCCAAAGCCGGCGACGGTTACGTGACCCTGCCCGGGAACATCCGGATGCAATGGGGGACTGAAAGCGTAACGCTTTCCGGCAACTCCGCGACGATCAGCTTCCCGTCTACGTTTTCGTCGTTCTACACCCTTGTCGTTTCAAACGGCTCCGCATCAACGTCCCAAAATGACGTGACGATCACTGGCCAGAACGGAACCGAGTTCATCGTTTACGTTCCCGACCAAGCAACAGGCAGTTTCGTTGTCAACTGGATCGCGATTGGAGCCGTCTAATGACTGACCTTTCGACCGAGATTGCCCAACTCCCGACCGTCACATCCGTTGCGCCGTCGGACTGGCTGGTCATCCAGCCCGGCACGGGTGGAACGCCGCTTCGCAAGGCATCCGCCGAACAGGTGATGAACGGGCTGATTGACGCAATCGGCACCGGCACCATCGTTGCGAATGACGTTATCATCACGGGCGGCACGGCAACGCTGGATGTGGGCAGCATCACCAGCCTGACCGCCGGCACCATCGACATCAAAAGCGGCACTGGCACGCTCGCCACCGGCTCTATCAACACGCTCACAGTGTCCGGCACGGCAACGGTGGGGCTAGGCGCGTTCACAAAACTGAACGCAGGCACCGTCGATATCGACAACGGCGACGCGCTGCTACAGACGGCGACGATCACCAGCCTCAACGCTGGCACGATCGTCGGAACCACGGCGACCCTGACAAGCCTCAATGCCGGGACCGTGACGATCACGACCGGCACCGGCACACTGACGGCGCTCACGGTCACGGGCACGCTAGGCGCTGGCACGGCGAACCTGACGACGGCCAATATCGGCACGGTCGATATCGACGCGGGCGCGGCGGTGCTGCAATCGCTGCAATCGGACGCGGGGACGATTACCAACCTGACGGCGCCGACGCTGGCAGTGTCGGGCACGGCAACGGTGGGGCACGTCTCGGCCACCAGCGTCACAGCGGCAGGCGCCATCATCGGTGCATCCGGCACGATTACCAGCATCAACGCCGGAACGGTCGCGGTATCGGGCAAGGTCACCGCCGCGACGGGCACGATCACGGACGTGACGGCAACGACACTGGCCGCGACCGGGACGGCCACGATCGGACACGCGGCGGCGACAAGCGCGACGGTCGGGACGCTGGTAGCGAGCGCGGGGACTGTCACGCTGGCAAGCGCCACGGTCACGGATGCCGTTGTCAGCAAGGGCACCATCGCGACGTTGATTGCGAATGCCGGCACGGTATCGTTGTCGAAAGGCACAATCACCGACCTTGCCTCTACTACGCTTGCGGCGACTGGCGTTGCCACGATCGGCACTCTGATTGCCAACGCGGGCACCGTGACGCTGGGCAAGGGCACGATCACCGACCTGGCCGCCACCACCCTTTCGGCCAGTGGCACCGCCACCATCGGGCATCTGGCGGGCACCACCGGCACCATTGCCACAGGAACCATCGGAACCCTAACCGCCAACGCTGGGACGGTCACGTTGGGCAAGGCGACCGTCACAGACGCAGTCGTGACCACGGGCACGGTCGGCACTTTGGTATCGACGGTGGGCACGATTACCGCCGTCAACGCCGGCACCATCACATCCTCCGGCGCGGTGACCGGAGCATCCGGCACGTTCACGACCGGCTCCATCCCGACGCTGGCGGTGTCGGGCACGGCAACGGTGGGGACGGCCATAACCGGCGGCGCGACAGCCGCGACGGCGGATGCGCGGTGGGGACTGTTCGGGGCCGTCGATGTGGACAGCACGGGCGCGGCGGTCGGATGGTCAGAAGCGGACGGGACGCATTCATTCGGCCAGGTCAAAACGCCGGACCTGATCGCGACCAAGAGCACGATCACCACGGCGGTCATGGACAGCGCCACGGCAACCGTAGTGACCGCCGGCACCGTTTCGGTATCGTCCAACAACACCTATGCCGGCGATCAGCGGTGGGGCCTGTTCGGGGCGCTGGATGTTGACGCCACCAGCCAACCATTCGGCTTCAAAGCGATTGATGGCGTCTACGTTTTCGGCTCGGTCCGCACCGGCACCCTGACGCTCAATTCCGAACCAACTGCATCGGACCACGCCGCCACGAAAAAATACGTCGATGAAGCCAGCGGCGGCACTTCCGGCGCCTACACAGGCATTGAGCTAGAGGCCCGCGACGCGCAAGCTCTGGCGCAATCCATGGCCGTTCGCAGCCAGACGAACCCGACCATTGCGACGCCATGTTGGACCTATAGCCATATCATCCACTACGGCCAGAGCTTCGCGCTCGGGTTCGGATCGGCGGGCCTAATCAGCACCACGGCCGGCCCGGATGGAACGTTCTCGTTCGGCTCGCGGCCGGCAAATACCGTCGCAACGGACGTATTCACGCAGTCCGGTTCCGCCACGATGCTTGATCTAACGATCACGGCCGGCGCGGAAGTTCCTGCGATCGGCATGGTCAACTACCTGCGCCGGTCGCAGTTGGCGAGGGCCAACCTTGCCTCGGACAGCACGCGGCAACTGGTGGTCAACGCCGCCGGGAAGGGTGGAACCGCGCTGGCCGATCTGTCCAAGGGCGCGACACCGACCGAGTATTACGGCCAGCTAACGGATCTGATGGCCAAGGCGCACACGGCGGCCGGCGGGTCTTCGTATGGCATCGCGGGCTTGTGCCTCCTGCAAGGCGAACAGGACTACGCCGCCGGAACCTCGGAAGCATCCTACAAGGCAACGCTTGAGACTTTCGCGACCGACTTCGCAACCGATGCGAAAGCGGAGGCCGTCCAAACCCCCGACCCCGGCTTGTTCCTGTGCCAGACTTCATCCGATTGGGATAGCGGTTCTGACATATCCGCTATCGGCAATGCTCAGCTTTCGGCGGCGCAGGACAATCCAAATATCTACCTGATTGGTCCGTATTACGCCTACCCGGACGACGGGACCAAACACCTCACAAGCGACGGATATCGGTGGGTTGGGGAGCAGTTCGCCAAGGTATTTGACCGGGTAGTTTTCGCGGGCGAGGGATGGCTCCCCTGCCACATCACCGCCGCATGGTTTCGAGGCGACAAGGTGCTGTTGGAATACCACACGCCAGAACCGCCGCTGCAAGTCCAGGCCGCATACCTCGAAACCACCCCCACCACATTCGCCAATCGCGGCTTTCGGTTGGGTGACGATGCCGGGTCGATCACGATCAGCGCCATCGAAGTCAAGAAATCCTCAATCGTCATCACGATGGCGCGCGAAACCAGCACGGCTGCGAACCCGTGGGTTCAATACGCTGGCAACGCGACATACGACGGCGCGGGCAACATTTGTGACTCCGACCCGGCCATTTCCTACGCCACCGACAGCGTTTCCGGCGATCCGTATCCTTTGTGGAACTGGGCTGTTGGACAACGCATGACCATCGTTGAGGATGTTTGATTATGGCACTGATCACGCAATACGCAGGCATCACGGCAACGACCGCCACGAAACTATGCGGCCCGCTTCCAAACGTATCCGGCGAAGTGTTCAACGCCTTTTTCGGTGTCGATGCCGGAACGTCCATCAACCGCGCGCCGGCCGGCTCGGCATGGTCCGCCATCGGCTCGGGTCCAACCTACTCCGCCGGCTACGCGAGGATGGAGCCCGACACGAACGCCATCCGAACGGCGGTGCTGAACACCACGACGGCATACACCATCATGGGCGTGTTCCGTCGCGTGACGGGTGGCAGCGGCACGGCGGCGCGCGTCATCGCGACGAACCCGACATCTGTGATCCTGTGGTCCCTCAATCCGACAACCGGCGCCATGAGCCTGACAGGTTCGCCGGTCACGGGCGCGGCAACGCTCACCATTGCCGGCGATCTGGACGAGTTCCGGTTTTGCGTGGCGACCATCGGCGGAAACACCGCGTCGGCACTCTACAACCTGACAGACGATACCGCGTCCTCCGATGGCAGTTCCGGCCTTGTCAGTGGGAGCGGCGCCAACACCATCGACCTGACCGGCGGCGCCGCAACGACGAATACGCTCAATGTCGATTGGGCTTGGTGCGGCATCTTCGAGGGCATCGTCAATGAGGCCGGGCGGGACGCCTACTACGATTGGGTCAAAGGCATCCTGCTGAACCTGCGCGGGATCAGTTGCTGACATGCCCCGCAAACAGATCACGCAGTTCACGGCGGCATCGGCCATTGCCCTGACGGATCGGTTCCTGTTGCAGCAAGGCGCAACCGGGACCGCGTACACGCATGGCACGGTCACGCAACTGCTGAACGGCGGGCTGGCCAGCACGTATTCATCCGTAACGGTCAACGGCTCCACGGTCCCGGCCAACGGCATCTATCTGCCTGCGACCAACACCCTCGGCTTTGCGGTCAACACCACGGCCGAAATGCAGATGACTGGCACGGCATTGTCGCCCGCCACGTCGGACGGCCTGGCACTCGGCACGACGGCGCTCATGTGGTCCGACGTGTTCCTAGCATCCGGCGCGGTAATCAACTTCAACAGCGGGGACATGACGATCACACACGGGTCGAATGCCTTGACGATCGCGGGCGGTGAACTAGCAGTTGAAACCCTGCTTCTCACGGCGATAGCGGATGGAGCAAGCTACGATGACGACGCGGCGGCTGCGGCGGGTGGGATCGGGTTGAAGCGACTATACCGAAACGGCAATTTTCTGATGGTGAGGCTCACATGATCCGTTACATTTTAGCGGCGATGCTGCTTGCTTCGCCTGCGTTGGCTCAGACGGGCAATCTGTCTGGCGGGACCGTCAAAGCCACTGGTGCGATTAGTCCGCGGTCGCTTGCCGACCGAGCGGCCGAGGTTGTCAACGTCAAGGACGGATATGGCGCAGTCGCAGGGGCGGTGGGCGATACGGTAGGCGTCTCCGGGTGCTCCATCGCCGCAGCCGGCACGCTGCTCACGTGCAGCAGCGCCACGTTTACCTCAGCAGACACCGGCAAGCGGTATTACCTCCAAGGCACAGGCACCGCCAACGTGCCGCAGACAGGGACGATCACCTACGTCAGCGGCACGACTGTCACGCTGTCCAGTGCGGCGGTTGTGGCGTCGCCGCAGAGCGGTATTTACAGTCCGCCAGCATCGCCAGTGACGATCGCGTCGGCCGGATCGGGCTACACCAACGGCACACAGACGCTGACGATCACGGGCGGGACCTGCACCACACAGCCGCAGGTGAGCGTTACGGTCGCGGGGAACGTCGTGACGGCTGTGTTGAGCATGGTCACGCCGGGTGTGTGCAGTGTTGCACCGTCGAGCGCGGCGGCCACTACGGGAGGCGGGGGCACGGGCGCGACGTTCACCACTTCCGGGTATCCTGTCGCTGGACGATTTATCTACGGCACTGATGACACAACGGCCGTGACCGCAGCGTTTGCGCGCGCGGTATCAACAGGCAAGACGCTGTATTTTCCAGCCGGCGGCTACTGGCTCGCTACCGCATCGTCCGCTATTACCCTAAACAACATTGCGGTAGAAGGTGACGGTTCGGTCGGTTACAACTGGCCGTATATACAAAAAGGAACTTGGCTCCTAATCTCTAATCAGTCGTCCGCGTCATTCTCGGGGATGCAAGGCGTCGACTGGAATGGGGTGTCTGTCTATTACCCTGAGCAAGATAGCTCCGCCGCGACGCCTGTTGCATTTCCCGCGTTGTTCACTGGATCGCAGTGGGTCAATACGACCATCCGCAATTCCCGGTTTGTTAACCCGCGCGACTTTGCAAAGATCACCGACGGCGCAGGCTCCGGCCTTGGTCGTGTCACGCTTGACAACACGCGCGTCTATTGTGTGCGCTACTGTTTTGACTACGCGAATGGACAAGCAGACGTGCTGACGATCGGCCCCCAGAATTACTTTGGGCCGGGCGCATATGATAACGACGCGATCTATGGACCGGCGAACCTTGGCCGCTACACCGCCACCAGCGGAGAGATGATTCACATTGATGTGGGCGCCGGGGTATATCCGCGCATCGACGGTTTGCTGCTGACCGGGTTCATCGCACACGGCTACCGATACGGCATTCGTGTCGTATCAGGTGCGGTGTATGTCTCCAACATCGCAAACATTAACTGGGATGCTGTGCAGACTCCATACAGCATCGAGGGAACATCGGAGTGGAGCACGAACGCCATTACTGGTGGGACCATCTACGCGACGAATATATACGATAGGTCCGCGTCCGGTGCGGTGTTTAACACCCCATCATCTGGTCGTGTCGATCTGACCCTGAGCGGCGGGAATGTATCCTACGCGCTAGGTGGTATCGTCTATGATACAGGCACGGGATATCGCCGCCTGACTGTGGTGGGCATGAGCCTGAATAGCTGGGGCAGGACCAGCACAGCCGGCACATACTACGCCGTGCAGACCGGCAATGGCGGTCCTGGCACGGAGATGACTGTCTCGGGGAATACGCTGAATTGTAACGACACGGTTTCTGCCACCGTGAGCGGCGCATTGATTACGTCCAACTCCGTATTTTCTGGGTTGATGGCGAATAACTTTCTGACCACGTGCGCGAACGGGTTCGTTTTGCAAGGCGGTGCGGGGAATGTATCGCTAAACGGCAATGTGTCGAAAGGCACGACAGGATCGAACGTCCTGGACAACAGCACGTCGTCTATGTTGCTGTATCTCAATAACAACACGTTTGACGCAGCGGCGGTAACGCTCCGCGCGCCGACGATTAGCAGTTGCGGCACGTCGCCCTCGGCGGCGACTGGATCGAGCAACCAGATCGGAAATATCACGATCGGGACGGGCGGCATCACCGCTTGCACTCTCACCTTCACGGGCACGCTTCCACGCACTCCGAAGTGCTACGCAACAACCAACTCGGCAACCGTCACGGCCGGTGTCACAAGCATCAACACTACCGCCGTGGCGTTTGGGTTTTCCGCCGACCTTTCCGGCGGCGTGTTGCGGTATCAGTGCAAACTATAGCAGCAAATGATGGACCTAAACGACATCGCCGACCTGTTCGGCTGGGCTGAATATTTCGCGATCGTGTGCGGCGTCGCTGCGATGCTGGCCGCGTTCGCCCCGCCGGCAACCGAGGCGTCTCCCGCGTGGTGGAAGCATTGCCGCCGGGTGTTGGACCTGCTCGCGGCGAATTTCGGGAATGCGCGGAACCGGCGGGCATGAGCGGTGGATTTTTACAAGACTTCTTCCCGTCGCTTTACGCACCCTTACGCGCGGAGGAGCCGCCGGCAATGATCCAGTCCTTTTTTCCCGCCATCTACAGCCCAGCCGCCGACGCCGCGGCACCCCTGATCGGCATTCCCCGCACCGGGCAGGCGGACATCATCATGCTCGCCATTGCGGGGCAGGAAAGCCGGTGGACGCATCGGGCGCAGATCGGCGGACCGGCGCGGGGCTTCTGGCAGTTTGAGAGGGGCGGTGGCGTGGCAGGCGTCCTGGCACACAGGGCAACGGCAGAACGGGCGCGTGGCCTATGCTCAGCCCTCCGCATCGAGGCGGAAGCGGAGATTGTCTACGAGGCGCTTCGATGGAATGACACGCTCGCGGTCGGGTTCGCCCGTCTGCTGCTATGGTCCGATCCCAAGGCGGTCCCCACCGAACCCGGTCCCGCGTGGGACTGCTACATGCGGACGTGGCGGCCGGGAAAGCCGCATCTGGCGACGTGGCAAGCGCGCTGGGAAGCGGCCATGTCCATCGTGTAACATACGCCGACCGATAGACCGCCCGGCGCCAACCGGGACCGGCCGCCGACCCGACACGAGGAAACCGCCCTCATGACGAAACCCCACGATAGGCACACGCGGCCGATTCCGCCTATGGCCCCGGTCACAGGCTTTGGCGCGTAAGAGTGCCAAACCGTCACAAGAGGTTGCCGATGAAGTGCGCCAAAACCAAAAGCGTGAAAAACCCGTCAATGGGATCGGCCTGAAATGGACCACAGAGAAGCTCTTGGAAGGGGCGCTGCCAGTGCTTGGGAAAGCCATTGCCGGCGGCGCGGTGGCGTTGCTAGTGCGCTGGCTCTGGACGGAATAGCTTGGTGGGAACGGGTTAAGGCGCGACCGTGCATCCTGTGCTGGCAGATCGGGCCGTTTGTAGTGGGGTTTGTGGCGGGGTGGTGGGTTTAGGCATGATTGCCGCTCGGGAACCCTACTGGCGGGTGGTGCTGCCGTAATCGGCACGAGCCGCCGCCAGAGCCTCCGGGCACCGCTCCCACGCATCGAGCAGCAGGAACAACCACCGAGGCGTCACCAGCACGCCGCGCACGTAGCGCGACAGGGCGTGGTGGCTGATGCCGGTGATCCTCGCCGCCTCGACCTGTGTTAGGCCGAGGCGCTTGATGGTGGGGGATATGTCGGTGGGGGTCATGCGGCGTCCGCTTCGTCGCGCGTCACCGCGACGCCGCCCACCTTGCGCCAGGCCAGATCACCGCCTTTGCTTTCGACCTCGGCCAGCAACGCGGCGGATGCTGGGTGGACCGTCAGGCCAGACCGGCGTGTCCAGCTTCCCAACTGCTCGGTGCTGTCGTCGTCGTCGTCCAGCAGCGCCACTCGCGCGGTGCGGAACGCGTATTCTGCATCGGCCCACGCTGCGTCAACGGTCGCGCCAGTTCCGTAGATGATGCCTTCGTTGTCGTTGATGATGTAGCCGGCGGCGGTCATGGTGTCGGTCATTTGCTTGTCTCCTATGCGGGCTTAGTTCCGGGGGGATTAGGCGGCTTCGATCTCGCGCGCATAGGCACGAGCGGCGTCGGTGTAGTCCCGTGCGTTCGGTCGGAGCCATTCGCCGGCGCGCTTGCGGGATACCCCGGTCACCAGCGCCGAGGCGTCTCCGGTTGCAATGTCCTCGTCGGTGGACCCAGGCGCGTGCAGGCTCCAGCCGCCGTCGCCTTGGTCTGAGCGGGTCAGAATGAAGTCGGTCATGGTCAGTGCTCCCGTGCTGGTGGGGCCGAAGCCCCCGGTTGTGGTCAGTAGTGGTGGCGCGAACCGACGTAGTTGAAATCCTCGGTGGGATCGTCGCGCAGGCGGTCAAAGTTGATGCTGATCTTCTTCCCATATCCGTAATCGGAACCGGGATCGTCGTATCCGTATGTCCCGATTTCGATCTTGGCGGCGGTAAGAAGTTGCATGATTTGCGCCTTCAATTCCCGCTGCTCGCCGCTGTTGCGTGGGGCGTATCCGATGGTGATGCTGACCCAGCCGTGACCTGTGCCGCGCGAACCTTTGACGCTGACCCCGTATCCGGCGAATGCCTTGGAGAGGAGACCCTTGATGGCGCGGTTGCGTTCGGCTGTGGTCATCGTCTGCGTTCCTTCCTGTGGGCCGGCCATCCCGTCCCGATACACCCTTTATATCGCCCCCACGGCGACCCGTCAACGATGAAATGGCCTCTACGGCGATTTAATCGCGGGGTGGCGTGAGACACTACGGCGGTTGATGCTATTCGGTGAGATGGAACGGGAAACGGTGTCGCCGCTTTGCTAGGGTGTGGCGCTGTTGCTTTCCAGGCAATGAGCCGGCCGCCGTCACTGCCACACACGGCGCCGGACAGATAGAACCCCGCGACTGCTGAAAGGCGCTCGCGGGGTTTCGCTTTTGGGGATATACGGGTCCGCAGCAGTCTCCCCGTCCCCGTGACCCGCCAGTAACCACCCGGCACCCATTCCGCGATCACATCGGGTCCGCCGCCATCGCCCTCAGCGCCGCTGCGGTGCGGGCGCGGGGTTCGTCAATGCTATCCGCCGCCGCCTCCCTGCCGTCGACTGACGCGAAAACCTTCCACTTGTCATGAGACTGCACAATCAGCACAGTCCACCCCTCCGGCATCGTGCCCGCCGCAAATTCGAGGTAATGGCCACCACGGATCAGCCGTCCCATCGCCGCGATCTTGTGCTGCCAGCGTTCATACGGCTCGCCATATCCGCGTGGAGCCGGAAAAGCCGCCTCCCGTATTTCGATCAGCAACGTCTCGGTTAAATCCTCCCGCTCCACCCTCTCCGCCAGTGCGAGCAGGGCGCGGGCGCGGAGGTCGGTGGTCATGGCTCGTCCTCCTCATCGGTGCCATCCCTGACGCACGGGCAGTTCGCCGGGCCGGGGCACGATCCAGGCCAGTCAGGGGTCCCGCACTGGCACCGATGGGCGTTGCGTTCCTGGCGGGCGTAGTATGCCTCGGCCTTGATGTCGTCGTCGGTCATGCTCATCATCACGTCCCCTTGTCTCTCCCACCCCGCGTCACCGCCGGCTGGGCGGGGTCAACCGCCTTCACCATCTCCATCGCCTCCCACCATGCGTGGCGGTTCCCCAAATACCAGTTGGCCAGCAGCGGCGCGCGTTCGTCCGCTGCGCCACGGCCGGCGGCTTCCCATTTGGCGCGCATCTGTTCGATGATCGTCATATCAGCCCCCTCACCCCAACATCCGCCACGCCGCTCCGTGCTTGGCTGCACTGCGCCACCTTCGCCGCGATCATCTCCGCGTGGTTCGGCGGTTTGCCTGACATGATGCGGTACCGCTGATTGACCGCGCGCGGCCCAAAGTCCGGGTGGTCGCGATACACGATCCCAGCAGCGCGGATTGCGTCCCCAAACGGGTCCGTTGAAACCGGCGGCGGCTCAGGGATAACCGGCTTGGGAGGGTCCGGCTTTACGGGTTCGGGCCGGCGCGGCCCCCGGCGCAACCCGATATACGTGGCGAAGTTCTCCATGGCCTTGATCGGCCCTTGCGTCCCGGGCAGCGCCAACCATAGCGCGTATATTTCTCGACGCGTCTTTGGACCGGGCCACTCGACGCGGAGCAGTGCCTCGCGTGCTTCCGTGTTTGTGTCCCAATCCCGGCCCTTGTGGGTGCGGCGAACGTCGAGCCGGTTCGCATACCGGCCGAGTTGGTCTTTCGTGAGCGGCTCCCCGGGTAGCGCGTTTACCTTGGCGAGAATGAGCGTCTCCGACACAGAAGAAGGCCAGAGGCTGATTACCAGTGCCTTGCGGGCGTCGGTGTATTTCTCCGGGTTGCGTGTGTGGCGGGTCATGCCCCAACCTCCGGACCGGGCCACCCGTCGCCTGCGTCCGTCGTCGCGGCCTGGTCCTCAGTAGGCGGCGGGGCGGTGCGGGCAAGCGCGGACTGGATCAGGGTTGTGAGCCGTTCCTTGGCGCCGTTCAGGAACCGATCCTGCGCCGATTGGATGCGCTGGTGGGCAAGGATCGCGTCCACGTCATCGGCCGTCTGCGCTGCGGCCAGCATCGGCTCGAGCGTGTCCAGAAACGCGCGCGGGTTCGGGGCCGTGTCGAGGGTGTGGGCAACGGCTTCAACCGGCTCAGGCGCACGCTCTGTGACCGGCTCGGCCGTGCTGTCGATCGTGGTCCCCTTGTAGACCGGCGGCGGCGTGTCCAACGCCTCATGTTCGGACAGCAGGCCCCGCAAAGCATCGGGGAAGGCGTCGCGGAGCGCAAAGCCCCGCGCCCGCATCTGCATCATCCGATCGGGGTATTGCGTCCACGGGCCGGACTTGCCCCATAGGCTGGCTTGCTTGGCTTCGGTGTAGCCAAACTCGCGGACAACGGGAGGCTCACCATTGCGGATCACGACGCATCGGGCTTTGCGCGTCTCCCCCGTGCCGGTCATGGTCTCCTCGATCGATACCCACGCGGGGTGCATCTTGCAGAGACCGAGCTGCGCGTCCCCCCACAGAGCCGGGCGGCCGTTGATGGTGGCGACGTTCTGAAGTGCCTGCATCGGGGCGAGGCCGACTTCGCTGCCCATCTGGACCGCGAGCATGATGTCTTCGGGTTTTCCTCGGTAGGCTTGCGGCACCATGGACGACCGCGCAGCCATGGCGGCAAACTGGGCAAGCTGCTCGAACGTCTGGGGGCGTAGGACCTGGGTCGCGCCGGTTGGGCGCGTTGTGATTGCGTTGCTCATTTCGTCCTCACTTGAAGCGATGGGATCGCGTTGGTGGTCTCGACGCCGGGGATCACGACGCCTTGCTTGATCGCGTCGTTGATCGCCGTCTTGTCCACCGCGCGCGTGGTCCGCCAGTAATCGTCGGGCAGTGCGGCCTCGTCCGTCACGATCGCCACGGGCTTGCCGCGCGCGATCGAGGCCGTCAGGTCGGGCAGTTCCAGTCGGGACAAGCCGAGAGCGTCCATTGCTGCAAAGGCGGTGCCCCGCAGCGTCTCCGCGCGGCGCTTGTAGCGGTCCCTGCGGGCCGTCAGGTCCTTAACCCGCACATCCGCCGCCTCGGCCATTGAGCGGGCTTCTACGGACGCCAGAAGGACACGTCGTAGCAGGGCGTAAACGTCCTCCGTCTCGGCTTTGAGGGTGTCGGAAAGCGCGGCTTCGTCGGCTGCAAGGTCCGGGTCGTTGGCCAGCAGCGCGGCCCGGCCGGACATGAGTGCCGACATGGCCTGTTCCATGGCCCATGCGGAAGGGGCGGTCATCGTCCATCCCCCTCATGCCGCGCCTCAATCACCAACAACCGGCCCAGCGCCCTTTCCAGCAGCATGATCCGTTCAACCGGCTCCATCTCCAGCCGCCTTGCAGCCGTCCCGATCCATACGTCGCGTAGCTCGGTGAGGGTCGCGGCGTCGCGGGTGGCCGCGATTTCGTTGCGCGAAGGGGTCGCGGCGTCTCGGATTTCGGCGGCGATTTCGCGGAGTGCGAGCGCATCCTGAAAGAGCCGGTTCGTTGCGGTTGAATAGCCGCGCTGATCCCGCAATACGGTGGTGAATACCGCGATCGACTCAGCGATCTTGAGCACCCGCACATCCAGCGCGTCGCTTTTGCTTGCGGTGATGCAGTCGGCGCCTCGGACCTTGGTCTTGTCGTGGCCGGGGAGGGATGTGTAATTGTGGATCATGTCTTGTCTCCGGTGACGACTTTTGCCGCGTCCGTGACAGCGGCTATGATTTTGGCGGATGCTTCGATTGAGAGGCTGAGACAGACGCAATCCCCGGTCAGTCCGCCGACATAGAGACTGACAGCCCCTTCAAACGGCGTGACTTCAATTGAGTTGCCATCAGCGTCCTCAATCACCCGTGGCCAGCCGCTCACGTCCGATCCCCCAGCATCTTCTGCCCAAGCTCCACCAGCCGGCGCAGGCCGTCGCGGGAGAGCATGACTTCCAGGTTGTCATCAGCCCGCCGGCCCATCTTCCGCTCGCACACGTCCAAGAAAAACGCGCCGTAAGCGTCGTCCCACACAAGCCCGACCGTGGTCTGCGTGTCGTCGGCGGGCGTGTCCGTGATGCACTCCCAGCCGATCGGGGCGCGGATGACCGGCGGCGCGGGTTCGTCCGACGTGCCATAGCGGGCGTCGAAGGCAGGGCCGTCGAACCCATCTGGATACGGGGGCATCAGGAAACCTCCACAATCCAGCCCGGCATGTCGGCCAGCGCCACGAACTCCACCAGCGGCGGCTCAGGCACGGCGGGACCGGACAGCGCGCGGATCAGGTCCATCGGCGGGTGCGTGTCGTTCGGGTGGTCGGTGGGGAGGATATCGGCGGGGGTCCAGGTCATGTCGGCGGTTCCCATCGGTTTCGATGGGGGGATTATGCACGCCGCGCATTGCCACGCAAGTCACACATCATGCGCCGATTGCATATTTATCCATTGACCGAATTCGCCGCCGCGTGGCACGTTCCCGGCATGAACATCGCCGCATACCGAGACAGCCGAGGGATCACGCAAGCCGACCTGGCTGCTGAGCTATCCGTCACGCAATCGACCGTGGCGCGGTGGGAGGCTGGATCAATGCCGGCGCGGGATATGCTGGCGCGGATCGCGGAAATTACAGGGGGGCAGGTTATGCCGAATGACTGGATTGATATACCCGCCGTCGCCAGCCAGGACGCCGCCTGATGCTGTTCCCCTCCCTCACGGCCGGCATTGTCTCGGCCGGCATCGGCGCGCTGCTGATCGTGTGGCTGGCGCTGTGATCACCGTCAGCGCCCTCTACTGGCCGCGCGTCCGCACTGTGTCCCAGCGGACCCGCGTAGCCCGGATGCGCGCCGCCGGCATGACCTACGCCGCCATTTCCAAAGAGACCGGCATTCCGGTTTCGACGCTGCATGAGTGGTGCACTTCCGCGCAGGCCACAAAGGGGCGCGCGGCATGAATAGCCGGGATGCCGCAAACACCGTGTTCCAGGCTTCGGCACTGGACGCCCGTTGTGAGCAGGCTCGGGACCCGGCTACGGCCGGCGTGCGCGTCATGGTGGCGGTGCGTCGGTCGATCGTTCCCGCTGGCAGACCGGGGGCCGTAGAGTCGGTCAGTCTGCTGGACGTTTCTCCCTCCCTAAACTGCGCCGGCTGGGTAACACCAGCCGGCGGCTTTTTCCCGCCATCGCGAGAGGACCGGCCTTCCGATCCTGCCGTGATGCCGCGATCCGGGGTTGCCGCCCCGTTCGTCAAAATGCGTGTGCCTGACTTCAAGTGTGCCTCCTTCGGAAAGGAAGGAAGCACATGACGCAGGCAAACGCTTGGAGTGATTTTTCCGACGAAGCCTATCCGCTGATTGCTACGGCCGTCAGGACAGCCCGTCAGGACGGGCACAAGATCGGGGACGCCATCACCGCCACCAGCGAGCGGCTTGGACTGCCGGCGCGCATGGTGCGGTCAATCCTCTACAGCGAGCCGGTTCGTCTATCTCGGGAACGGTATGACGCGCTCTTGGCCCGCTGGTGGTCCGACATGGACCGGCAGGCCGAGGCGTTGCGGCGTCGGGCCGAGGAATTGGAAACGCAGGCCGCCGCCGTTCGGGTCGCGGATGCACAACTCACACTTCCATTGGAGGCGCCATGCGTCGAGCGATCACCGCACAAGCATGGCTCGTCCTGTCGCGCATCGCCTACCGGATCGGCTGCATCCGGGCGGGCAACAGGTTCACCAAATACTATTGGACGATAAGGAAAAACCAGTGACATACACTGAGACCATCGACCATTCGGCTTATCTTGACTTCCTGCAATCCAAGTTCCGCTTTTCAGCGGATTGTGGCGTGTCGATCGGCCGCGATCAGATCAATCCACTTCTCAAACCGCATCAGTCGGATATCGTCCAGTGGGCATGTCGGAAGGGTCGCGCCGCGATATTCGCCGCGTTCGGCCTGGGCAAGTCCATGATGCAGCTTGAATGCGTCCGGCTGATCCTTGGCGCGGAAGGCGGACGCGGGCTCATCGTTCTCCCGCTTGGCGTTCGGCAAGAGTTCCGCCGCGATGCGGAAAAGCTCGGCCTGTCCGTCACGTTCGTCCGCCGGTCCGACGAAGTTGCAGGCGACGGTATCTACCTCACGAATTACGAGAGCGTTCGGGACGGCAAGCTGGATCCGACCCTGTTCACGGTCGCCTCACTGGATGAAGCGAGCGTTCTGCGGTCCTACGGCTCCCTCACTTATCAATCCTTCCTGACGTTGTTTGCATCGGTCAGGTATCGGTTCGTGGCCACCGCGACGCCATCACCCAACCGCTACAAGGAGCTGATCCACTACGCCGGCTTTCTTGGCGTGATGGACACCGGGCAGGCCCTGACGCGCTTTTTCCAGAGGGACAGCACGAAGGCGAACAACCTCACGATCTATCCGCACATGGAGCGCGAGTTCTACTTGTGGCTCCATTCCTGGGCCGCGTTTGTGCAGCGCCCCTCCGACCTCGGCCATGATGACGCCGGCTACGACATGCCGGGAATGGTCATCAATGTGCATGAGGTCCGCGCGCTGGATATCTCAGGCGGAACCGACCGCGACGGCCAGGCGATCATGTTCAAGGATGCCGCGCTGGGGCTGAAAGAAGCCGCATCCGAGAAGCGGGAGAGCATCGCGCCGCGTATCGACAAGGCTCTTGAGATCATCAACGCCGCGCCGGACGATCACTTCATCATCTGGCACCACCTGGAAGCCGAACGGCACGCGATCAAAAAGGCGATACCCGAGGCGGCTGAAATCTACGGCAGCCTCGATCTGGACGAACGCGAGCGCCGCACCCTGGCCTTTGCCGACGGGGAAATCCGCATCGTCGCCAGCAAGCCGGAAGTCTCCGGTTCCGGCACGAACTGGCAGCGCCATTGCCACCGGGCGATCTTCCTGGGGATCAACTACCAGTTCAACGACGTGATCCAGGCCGTCCACCGCATCCGCCGGTATCTGCAAGATAAGCCCGTCATCATCGACTTCATCGTTGCGGAAACCGAACGCGAAGTTTGGCGCACGCTGCAAGCGAAATGGCAGGAACACGAGACGCTCACGGAACAAATGTCCGCGCTCATTCGCGAGCATGGCCTTTCAACCCTCGGCCTGGAGGCTGAATTGACCCGCACCATCGGCGTGACACGATCCGAAAAGAAGTCCGACCTGTATCATGTGGCGCACAACGATACGGTCATGGAATGCGATCTGATGGCCGAGAACTCGGTGGACCAGATCATCACGTCCATTCCGTTCGGGAACCACTACGAATACAGCGCGTCCTACAACGACTTCGGCCACAATGACGACAACGCCCGCTTTTTTAAGCAGATGGACTTCTTGACGCCGAACCTTCTCCGGATCCTGCGGCCCGGCCGGGTGGCGTGCATTCATGTGAAGGACCGCATTAACTTCGGCAACGTCACCGGATACGGGATGCCATCGGTTGAGCCGTTCCATGCGGATTGCATCGCGCACTACCGCAAGCACGGGTTCGTTTATTTCGGCATGATCACCATCGTCACCGACGTGGTGCGGGAGAATAACCAGACATACCGCCTCGGGTGGTCCGAGAATGCCAAAGACGGGACCAAGATGGGCGTCGGATCGCCCGAGTATGTGTTGTTGTTCCGCAAGCTGCCGACTGACACGAGCCGGGGCTATGCCGATGTTCCCGTCGCGAAGTCCAAGGAGGATTACACGCGGGCGCGGTGGCAGGTGGATGCCCACGCGTTCTGGCGATCCGGCGGGAACCGGCTGCTCACGGCGGAAGAACTGGCCGGATATGGGCCGGACAAGCTGGCCAAGATGTTTCCGAATTGGACGCTACAGCAGGTCTACGACTTCGCCGAACACGTCGCGATCGGCGACGGTCTGGCCAGCACTGGCCGCCTCCCCGCGACCTTCATGGCTATCGCCCCCGGGTCGCACCATCCCGACGTGTGGACCGACGTGAACCGGATGCGAACCCTGAATGGCGATCAGGCGAACCGGAACCTTCAGATGCACGTTTGCCCTCTGCAATTCGACATCGTTGACCGACTGATTGAACGCTACAGCGGCAAGGGTGAAACGATTTTCGATCCGTTCGGCGGTCTGTTTACGGTCCCGGTCCGCGCCATGCGGCTTGGCCGGAAAGGGCGCGCGGTCGAATTGAACGCGGAATACTTCCGCGACGGGTGCCGGTATCTGGCCGAGACGGAGCGGGAAATGTCGGTGCCCGATCTGTTCGCGTTGGAGGCCGCATGACGCGACTCCAACGCCGCACCCTCGAATATCTGGCGACGGTGGACACCGCGACGCCGGAGGATGTTGCCCATGCGCGGAGGTTCCTGTGCCCGAAAGCAGCCCGCGAACTCATGGCCCGCCTCATCGTCGCCGGCCACGCGCGCAACGTCTCTGTCAGCCGCCGCTGCGTCTACAGGATCACGCTGCAAGGCCGCCAGGCCATCGCGCCGCCGTTGGTGTGTGTGGCGTGGAAGGACGGCCGTAGCGCGGCGTTGAAGCCTGGCACGGCTGAGGCTTTGCGGGTGCGGTTGGAGGCGGAGATGGGTCCGGGATCGCATTGGGTTGACCGGGCCTAACCATGCCCCGCGCCCCCTGGATAACCCCCACCCTCGCGGCCTTTGTCCAAGCCAACGAAGGCACGTCATGGGAACGCATCCTGGAAAAATGGCGCACCGAGCATCCCGACAAGCCGGCTCCCGGAAATCACGAGCAACTGCGCCGGCATTTCCGGGAGGGTGAGAAGAAATACCTCTCCAAGCCGATGGCGGTGAAGCGGCCGACCACGCCGCGTCGGTGTCTGTGTTGTCGGGAGGTTTTCGACTCCGAGGGGATTTGGAACCGGATGTGTGATCTGTGCAAGGAGAAGGCCTAATGCCGAGGCAAATCAACCGCGAACACATCCTACAAGTGGCGCTGGTCCGTTTCGTGCGCGAGGCTGTGTCTGCGCCGCACGAGTTTATGTCCTTCGACCGTGGCAAGGCGGCCGGGCAATGGTCGCATATGCGGGAGAAGGCGCGGGGCGTGAAGGCGGGCACGCCGGATGTGCTGTTGCTGGTGGAAGGCAAGGCTCCGATCTGGTGTGAGCTTAAGGCGCTGGGCAACAAACCCACCGAACAGCAGATCGACATGGGTAACCGGCTAATGGCCGTGGGTTGTTGGTGGTCGTGGGTTACGTCTGTCTCGACGTTTCACGAGTGGATTAGGTCCATCGGCGTTGAACTGCGCGCGAATGCCGAGTTTCTGGCGATGCACGCGGATGCGGGCGTGCTGTCCAAGATTGCTACGGCTGAAACGAAGGCCGGGAAAACTCCCCGCTCCTACAAGGCCCCCGTAGCCAAGCCCTCTGCCGCGCGGCTGCGGAAGGTGAACGCCGTTCGCGAGCGGGTGCGGTTCTGATGCAGCCCGTAACCCTCGGCCCAAAGGTCAACGGCGCGCGGCACGGCATGTGCGACGCGGGGCCGATTGTCATGGATGACGCGGAGCGCAATCCAGCCAAGACGGCATGGGCACGCCTCACCATCAACGGCCAGGAGTTCAAGGCGTTTTACGGATCGCTTGAGGGGGAAGAATACGGCTGGGAATGGTTCTCCTGGATTGAACTCGACGGTCGGCAATGGCTGGTCACGATCGACGCGGATACGTGGGTGGTGCGGTTCATGGATTGTGTGCAGCGGCATCCGTTTCGGTTGGAGGACGCATGACCGCGTTCCCCGAAGCGTTCAAGACGCATGTCGTGCCCCGGATGCGGGCCATGATCCGGTGGCAAGCATTCCTTGTCGATCGGGGTGACACGAGCTTCACCGCCGCCGCCTCGGCCGTCATGCACCGCGCCCATCATGTCGGCGCTGGCCGGCTGCCGGACCGCATCCGTGACGACCTGGACCAGTGGGTGACCGAAACGCTCTACCGCGACGTAGGGCGGTGGGAAGAACTCGGCTGGAAGATGCTCGCGGAATGCGAGGCGAGCGGCCCGAAAGACTGGTCATGGCTGACCGAAGCCGATGAAGAAACCAAGGCCATGAACACGGCACTATCGCCGCTGTTCCGCGCCGTGCTGATGAGGGACGCCGGGTATGGCTAATTTCTTCGATCCCTCCCTTCCGGGCACCGCCGACCCATGGGGCGATGAACCGCCTCCGCCGGCTGGGGAAGACACCTATGGCAACGTCGTTTCCTTGACCGGGAAGCCCGTAGAAACGAAAGAGGTCGTTCCCGCCCTGTGGCAGTCTGCCGGCGGTTGGGCAGAGGTGGATATCCCCAAGCGTCCCTGGATCGTGCCGGGCTACATCATGCGCGGCTCCGTCACCGTCCTGGCCGGGGCTGGCAGCGCGGGAAAATCCTCGCTCGTCAAAGGCTGGATGATCGCCGCCGCGTTCGGTCTCACCTACGGCCGGTTCCGCATCCCCGTGCCGCTCAAGGTCCTGTCCTACAACACGGAAGACGACCTGGACGAAGAACGCCGCCGCATCAGTGCCACATGCCGGCAGTTCGACCGCAGCCCGACCGAGATACCCGAGACAATGCAGATCATCGGTCCCGACCAGATCGGGACCCTCATCACCCGTGATCCCGTGTCCGGATACTGTGTGCCCACCCGCGCCATGGTCGAATTAGAGGCCATGCTTGACGAGTTTCGGCCGGATATACTGATCCTCGATCCGCTCGTGGAGCTGCACAACACAGAGGAAAACGACAACACCGGCCTGCGTGCCGTCGTGGCCTATTTCCGGTCCCTGGCCCAACGCTATCAGATGGGCGTGGTGATCCTGCACCACACGCGCAAGGGTGCCACTGCTCCCGGTGACCCCGACGCCGTGCGCGGCGCCTCGGCCGTCGTTGGCGCGGCCCGCGTGGTGTTCACCGTCTGCCCCATGTCGGAAGACGAGGCGAACAAGTGCGGCGTCGATATCCGCCAGCGCCGGCTCTATTTCCGCCTGGACGGCGCCAAGCAGAACTACGCCCCGCTCGACGGGGCCGAGTGGTTCAAGCGCGTGCCCTACGTCCTAGACAACGGCGAGGAAGTGGCCGCAGCGGAACCGTGGATACCGCCCAGCCCGTGGGACGGGGTGACCTGGCCGGTGATCGATGAGATCATGGCTCAGATCGAGCGCGGACCATCCCCAGGCGAGTTCTATGCCGCCGCCAAGCAGTCCAAGCGGTGGGCCGGGACCGTCATCATGGACATCGCCTGCCGCTCCGACGCCCAGGCCGGGACCATCCTGAAGGCATGGATTGACGGCGGCGTCCTGGTCCCAAGCACCTATCCAAGCCCCTCGGTCAACCACAGAATGGCGGCATGTCTTCACGTCGATGCAACGAAATTATCAGAAATGAGACGAGAGGCTGCGGACCATGGATAGGGCAAAAGAAGTGCGGGTAGAAGTGCGGGAAAGTGCGAAAACGACCCGCACTTCTTCTTCCGGGCCTATAGTGAAGTGCGGAAGTGCGGGTGCCCTGCAAGCTCCGCTCAGAAGTGCGGAGACTTGCGGGCACACCGCTTCCGCCCCTCACAACCGGCCCGGTCTGGCCCGGCGAGAAGTGCGGAGTTTTAATTATTGGACGGCGGGAAGCGAGGCCGCAGCGACACGGGCCGCGATGATCCGGCGGGGGATTGGGAGGGCGTGATGCCACCAGCTTACGCCAAGGCCCCGGACCCATCCGACTACGCCACCCCGCGCACCATCCGCCCCTACTCCCTCGGCCAGAACGCCGAATGGGATGCCGTGTCGCGGATGCTCGCGGCTGGGTTGGTGACCGTGGAGCCTGATCCGATGGCGCGCGGGTTTGTGCGTGTCTCCGCCGTGCCTATCCGTCAACGCAAGGAACCCCGCCCATGAAGCCCCGCAAGCAGCCCAAGCCAGCCCCCGCGCCAGCGCCCCGGACAGCAGCAGCCGTGGTCCTCGCCCATCATGGCGTGATGAAAGCCGCCTGGGCGGATCCCGACGACATGGACCCGCTACGGCGTGAGGCGCGGCTGATCCTGGGAGAGCGGCGATACGACCCGCTGCTCATGCTCCACCGGCAGACGCCGGAGCGGTGGAGCAACGCCATGGTGGGCGCTGGCGAGCGGTATCGGCGGGACTATGAGGTCGGTGTGCTTGGCGCCTCGTCAGCCGGTGGTCGTGGCGCAATCGACCTGCCATGCCCACACGTCAAAGCCTGGGGCAAAGCCGCGGCGTTGACGCGGCACCATGCCGCACGGGATGCGCTCGGTCCGACGCTGCACGCGTTCGCGTCCGACCTGCTGGTGTCGCGGTTGTCATTGGCGGCGATCACCAGCGCCCGCGGCTTGCCTCGTGATCGGACTGCGGCGATGGTCGAGGCTGCCATGTTGCGGTTGCTGGACCACTATGACGGGACGAAGCCCAAACGCGAATAATCGCCTGTCGGTCCACTATCTTGTTGACGGTCCGCCCGTGGGGCGATATGGTGTGGTCATGGGAACGGGATGGCCGGACCCGAGAAAAGGACGCAGGACATGCACATTCAGGAAGCCACCTACACCGTGATCGTGACGCCTGCCCACATGCGCGTTTTCGAGGCGTTCAAGGCGCCGATCGCAATCCTCCACGACGACCCGTTGTTCGAATTCCCCGCCGAGCTGCGGATGACGGCAAACGAGGCCCGCGCCCTGGCCGCGCACCTGATCCGGCTGGCGGACGCCGCCTAACACAACCCGGGGCTTCGGCCCCACCAACGGGAGACACAGACCATGGCCTACATCATCACCGACAACGACGGCATCATCCAGGGCACAGGCGACACGGTAGACGCAGCATGGGACGACGCCCGCGCCACACTGGCGGCCGCGCAGGTCGAGCTTATTGGCGACGACGTAGATAGCACCGAGTGCCTGGGCAATTGGACGCGTGAAAGTGGGTTGCGGTGCCTGCCTGCGTCGGATGCGGTGATCGCTGCTGTGATGGACGAGGGCGGCGACATCGCCTGGCGGACGGTCGGCGGCGTCGCTGTTACGACGGCCGAAGCCGACGCATGATTAACGCCACTCTCAAGCGCCTCGGTCTGACCCAGACCGAGGCCGCTGCAATTCTCGGCATCAGCCACCACACGCTATCCCGCTACGCCCGCAACGCCCTTCCCGCGCCTCGCTGGCTGCTGCTGATCCTGGCTACATGGGAAGCGCACCCCGAGGCATTGGCCAAGGCACGCGAAAATGTTTGACACACTCCGGCAATGTGTGCCAATGGGTTGATACCCTGGCGGTTATAGCGGCTGCTTTTCCCGATAATCCGAACCAAGGGTTGCCATCATGCCTAGCAACCCGTTCTACCGTTCGCAAGCCTGGCGCAAAGCGCGGGCCGCATTCCTCGCAACTCACCCCATCTGTAGCGTTCCTGGCTGCGACGCCCGAGCAACCGACGTGGACCACGTGCGAACCATCCGATCAGGTGGCGACGCGCTAGACCCGGCTGGCTTCCGAGCCTACTGCCACCAGCATCATTCCCAGAAGACGGCCAGACGCGACAGAGGCGCCTACAGACGCAGCGACAAGCCGGTCGTGGCCCATGGATGCACCGCCGATGGCGTGCCTCTCGATCCGGGGCACCCTTGGCGCAAGGGGGCGGGGGGGATCGAATCCCTAGGCCGAATGGGGCTGGAAC
>Ga0208975_1000104_pt1 | contig 41941 bp, 63 predicted proteins | sample GreLakmeER78MSRF_FD_187700 | JGI IMG/M metagenome (GOLD analysis project Ga0208975, IMG submission 187700) | Freshwater lentic microbial communities from great Laurentian Lakes, MI, USA - Great Lakes metaG ER78MSRF (SPAdes) | ecosystem: Environmental > Aquatic > Freshwater > Lake | place: Great...
ATCATAATACTTTTTAAGTGCAGAGAAGTACTTCTTGTGGTTCATCGGGTCCTTTGGTATGCTAACCAAGACCTTTAGTCCATCACCAGATGGTGACGTGAACACACAGTAGCTGTACTTATCCTCCATTAGCATCTCCCTCTTGTTGTACAGGTCCTGCTCATTTTTAAATCCGTCAAAGTCTATGCATATAAATCCGCTGTGCTCTATAATCGCATTGTCTGATCGCCTGCTGAATGTACCAGAGAAACATATCGCTGGTAGCTTCTTCTTCTTATCATTCCTCTCGTCCTTGTTAGATGAATTTCTTACATCCATCACCTTGTCCTTCGAGGCACCATTTCTTATCCTATCGATTGCCATTGATACGTCCTTGTAGAACGGCTCAGATGTATCGTTTATGGTCTTGAAGTATGTTATCATTTGCTTAGTTCCTTCTTTAGCTTGGTTAGGTATAGTATGTTATCCATCTGCTCCTCTATGGCGTGGTCTATCCACTCAGTGACAGACAAATCATCTCTGTCCATAGTGTTGTTATACTTCTTAATCCCCTTGATCGATCTTTCTTTGAATCGAACAATTACAGAGTCGACTATAGTGTCAACCTGACCTTGTGTTGAGTTTGAATACCACATATACATTAAAATTAAATTGATTACTTAAAAAAGAGGGTAGGCCATCCATAACTGCCTACCCAGAGTTTTTCCAAAAATGGTTGGTTAACCACAGAACCCTAACTGTACCTATGAAGTGAAGTCGGGATAGGACTCGAACCCATGACCATGTGACCATCTCACATCCCGACTTATTAACCTAATTCTTTTTCATCATGCTTACTAGCCAGTGTCCGATGAAGATTGGCATTGATATCCATCCTAGGCACACACACCATACTATGATGATGAAATGTCCTATGCCATCTGCCAATCGATCATGCAGTACACCAAACATGAATGCTGATGAAAATAAATAATAAAACAACAACATAATTAAAAGGGTAAGTCTGCGTCAGTGTCGTTTGCGTCACCTACAGCAATAGCTGGCTCTGGCATCTTAGCTCCCTCTATCGCATCTACCCTCCATGCCTCTAAATTGTTGAAGTACTTGCCTTGGTACTCACGTCCTCTGATACGAAAACATACCTCAACCTCTTGACCCTCAGCGATTTGATCTAACTTTTCGCAGTTGTTTTGAGTCAGCTGAAATGAAATATCTTGTGGATACTTCTCGTCAGGCTCGTTCAATACAAACTCTCGCTTTTGGAACTTGTCCGTGATCTGAACCGTTTCATTGATCACCTTAATCACCCCCCTCATTTTAAAATCACTCATGTGTTTTTTGATTTTAGTAAATTATAATACTCATTTGCATACTTCTCGGCAGCAGCTAGCCGTTTGTCCATCTTGACAATATCATCGCTCGTAAGCTTTACAGGTACTATTGTAGCCCTCAATTCATCGTTTAGGTCCTCCATGTAGTGAAGGCTGTCGTGTTCGTACTCTGGCTTTAATGCCTCTGGAGTGGTTGTCAAAATAAATGCAACCTCACCATCAGACCAGTCATCTCCAGTCATCTTAGTCAGCATGTATAGGTAGTGTTTTACTTGCCACTCATAGCCACTATCGTATGCCTTCTTCAACGTTTTAGGGAACGTCTTCTTTGACCATGACGATTTCAAGTCGATCACTCTTCTTCTTTCACAATCAACAACGTCTGGGTGACCACCCGATATTCCGTACTCAAGTTCGTAGAAATTGTCAAACGATTCCTGCTTGTGGTAGCTCGTAAAGAAGATACGATTATATATCTCGCACGACTCTGCCTCCACGTCCCACCCCTTCTGTGTCTTTGAGTTGGAGAAGTTCTCCTCGTACTTGTACACCTGCTGATCGATGATGTCCTCGATTAAGCTCTTGGCACCAGCACTCAAATCTACCGAGTCCTGCTTCATCTCTAACTTGTCACGCTCCCTTGCCTGTGCCTCTGTCAACTTTATCTTAGACTTTAGTTCAATAAGCTTTGCCAATTGGATGTCTGTCAGTCCGTCATCGCCCAAGAACAATGGTGCGCATGACGATGATCTAATTCTTAATTTCATTTAGTATCTCCATTTGTTCGTTAGTAATAGTGTACGCCTTATTGATCTTGTCAATGGTCGTTCTGCCAGACTCTAGGGCCTCGATGGCCTTTGTCATCTGGTCAGCTGTTAGTGTAGGTAGCTCCTTCTTTGGTAAAGGTCGGACGCTAAATCGTAGCGCATCAACCAATCCTTGTGGACTCTTGACCTTCTCTGTCATCATTACAATCTGCTTGCCTACGTAGTCCTCTGCGTTGAATGAGTTAAAGAATGTCTCTAGTCGCTTGAAGTTTGACCTGTTGCATATCATTGGCTTGTCAAATTCTTTTAGCTTAACGAAGACCTTGTCCTCCTTGCCCATCTCTCCCACAAATACGTCTTGGTATATCCGTTCGATTGTTACAACCTTTGGCTCGTATTTTCCATTTACCTCCAAGTCCCACGAGCCTAGGTACTTGTTGTCTTTCATTAGATTTCTCCAGTGTGCCATATATATTTATTTAATTAGGGGGTTACAAAGATTATAAAATTTCGCTTAACAGCAATGAATATCTATCTTTTTTTATTAACAATTTTTGTTTTCGTTCCGTTAGCTCGTTAATGTTGTACAGGTCAGAGTCCATCTCAGCGTATCGTATCAAAGAATCTACCTTCTTAATCTTTCGTTCGCAAACGTCTACGTTTAGGTTGTAGCAACCTGCCAGCCAGCCGTTGTTCTCGAATACAAGCATCTGAAATTCATCTATCTTCTCGTACTTGTCGCTAGAGGTCATGGTATTCATAATCTCAATGCGATTGTCAGAGTCAAACAACTCTATCTTAACTCCGTGGTCTACGTACCACGAGCTGTATCCCGTTCGGTAGATCTTGTCTTCCGATGTCAGATCGTTCCATGATTTATTCTGGTTCATATATATATAGATATTTATTTAATAATAATAATTCATCATACACATTCTCTTGGTGTTTGACAACTAATATATAACCTCCATTTTGTATTTTGTTACAAGATAAAAAATATATACGATTTTTGTTTTTATAGTCAGGCCAATATGTTACTATTAAAACATCAGACTTTTTATCTATAACAGTATAGTTTGTGTCTCGATCATTAGCGTCTATTACACGCATGATTGTATGAATAGCCTCGTTTTTTGTCTTCAAGACTGAGGAGAATACATCGTCCCCGTTATCTAATCGCACCGAGTCTAAACCCACGAAGTTTTGTGCGAATGATGTTACCGATATTCCTATGAATAACATCGTTGTTTTAAGTTTTCTCATTTCATATTTAATTTAAATTAGTAATTCTCCAAGTGCAATAATCATATAGTACACAAGAAATATAGACGACCCCATAGCTATTATTATACCTGAAAGTGCTATGAATCTGTACCTTATAAACTTTAATGGAAGCCAACACGATAACGTGAAGACTGTAAACGATATTAAAAAATTTGTCATGTCTTAAGTTTTAGTGAACCTTGGACTGCACCCAAGGATTATGCTCGGGCGGAAGCCCCTCTCTTTTATCTTGTAAATTTTAATCGTGTCATCTACTATCTCATCGAACACCTTCTCGTCTATCTCGTAGTCCATGTATGGTATCACCTTCTGACCCCTCTCGTTTATCTCTGCATTATTGAATAGCTCGTCAAACGATGCTGAAGGTGTAGAGTATGCGTATAGCTGTCGGTAGCAGTGCATGATCGCTATGTCTATTTTTTTTTGTCTCATTACTCTAGTTTTAGTTTCTCGATTAGTGTTAGTAGTGTTGTGTACTTAGTTTGTAGTCTCTGAGTACTTTGGTCTTTGTATCCAAATTCCGATACCATCTCCTCGTACTCATCCTTTAGCTCTAGCATGTAGGCAAGGATAATTGCTGTCATTTGTTCTTTGTCCATTTGTCTTTATTTTAATAGTTCATACCATAATCTTTTAGGTCTATTGGAGAAATTTTTCCGCTCTCTAATAAATCAATTAGCCCGTGAAATTGTTCTGCTCCATCAATTCCCATGTCGTTCATATCCTTTATAAAACGAATTACGTGATCATAACAATAGTCAATCGCATCGTCTGTTGTTGTTTCTTCTGTCATATCGTTTTTTTATAGTCAATAAAAAATCCTATCGCCACAATGATGTTCATGCCACACGACATTAGTATCTCGTGGATGTCAGCATATACATTCATTGATAAATGTACATGACCAACCATCCAAAAAGGTATGGATAAGTTTTGGCTCACCCATACCAATAGATATCTTACAAAGTGCATCAAGGAGCAACCACATAGTTATATGCACTTGTGCTTCCTGACATCTTGAACTCATATGTTTCTGATTTACATGTAGTATCATTAATTCTTACCTTTACTGATGAAGCACTTTTGAAGCTAGATAGCATCTCATGTGTTGTCAAATTGTCTACAAAGAATACTGTCTCATTATCATCAGAGACATAACAATCTAATAGATTGTATTTTTGATATACCCCGTTAACCAAAAAGGACATGTCTACATTTACAATATCATCACATATGTATACACCTCCAATATAAAAAGATATTTCATTATTATAATTCTCAAGTTTTAACCATTGATTTTTAGCAACATTAGTATATGCAATCTTGTATGGAGTATCAAATCCATTGTCAACCTTTTTGGTTACCCATTGTGAACTTGCTGTATAGCTTAGTGCTAATCCTATTGTCATTAATAAAATTTTCATATTATAATTTATTTAATTGCGCCTACTCTATAAGGTTTTCAGCGTCCCCTTTCACTCGTAATGAATTTAGTTTGAATTAGTTTCATGAACCAAAAATTGAACGACCGATGGCTCGATCGATATGATTGTGGCTCCTATGTCAATAAAGAACATGTTGAAATAAAAAGTAGCGTCTTCCTTAGAATTTGCCCATACCTTGTCTACAAATCTATCCTTCCCGAATACAGTGTAGTTGATCTTATACGCTCTCATAACTTACAAATATATATAATGTTATTACTATCGCCAAACTTTTTTAAGGCCTCAGCATAATTCCTTGCGTCTACGTTCACTCCCGAACATAGACCCCTCGATATCTCGAAGCATATGTGGTAGGTAGTCATAGCTCTAGCTCTATATGGTTAATAACTTGGTACTCGTAGTCAACGTCATTGTTGTACGGGTATGCCTGTATGATGTAGTTTAGCCACTCTCTCTCGTTCTTAAATTCGTGCTTCTGCATGTAGTCGAAGTGAACGTCAAACTTGCCCTCGGCAAACTCGATGGTGTACCACTCGTCTAGGTCATCAAATTGGATGGTCTTGGTCTCAACTCCGTAAGTCAAGTCGACATATCGGAGGATAGGATTGATTTTTGCTTTCATAGTTTTATGGGTTAGATTAAATTTACTCATTATCTGCTCCTCCTCCATTATTAAGGCGGAGCCGTATACATTCATCAATTCATTTGTAGTCATTTGTTCATCTCTCATTAACATTAATTGGCTGAATAGCCATTCTACTGCGGTTTGTTCTTTCATTTGTTTAGGGGTTAAATTATACTTTCTGAAATTTCATTAAATCGAATAGTCGCCTCTTCAAGAGAGTCATAGCATTCATCACATGTATCGTACATATAATATACCCGATACGGATATGTATTGCCATCAATCTTGTCAAGTTTAGCAGTTATTTTTTTGAAATAACCACCCATGTTCGTTTGACCCGTTTTTGATAATATTGTTGTCGTTGTCATAAGTTCTCCTTTAAATAATTATCCATGTACTCCTCAAATGATTCGTCTTCCCAATTTTTGTCTTGGCTGTAGCTGTTGACAAACTTCTCAGATAGGCTGTACACCTTATCGAATGTTTGCCATACGCTCTCGTTCTGCTCGAAGCCCCAATAGTAGTAAGCTACGAATAATGCTCTGTCTTTTTCCATTTTGTGTTGGTTTTTAGTGATTAGTGTTGGTTTATGTTGATTTTATGTTGATTTGAAATTCTGTAGCCCTTGGTACTGCTAGGTTAGTGTTAGAATGTTAATTTTTACCCTTCTATAGAGAAAAAAAAAATAAATTATATATATATAGTACTATATAGTTCTACTATATAGTTTTATTTAATTTCACGCTAGTTTTGTCTTCAAAATCAACATTCCGACACAAAGTCAATGGTAGCAAGGCTTTCAGAAAAAAAAATCAACACTAAATCAACACGAGTCAACACTGAAAATAGTTAAACGATTGATTGATAGGTTTTTAGGTGATTTGATTTCAACACTCACAATCATAGGTCGATTGAATGGCCGTTGTCAATGTTGAAGATAGCCTTCTGATTGTTAATCCTGCCCATCAAGATTGCGTCCACTAGGTTTGGAAGAACAATTGATACGTCAAGGTACAGCCATCCATCGTCTACCCATCCGCCTATATGGTTCTCGGGCATAGATAGTTCTAGCCCGTGTATAGAGATGAATTCCTTGATTGTCTGCTCGATCGATTGTCGGGTCTCGTCTATTGGTGTCTTGGAGCCTCCCTTCAGACTGACCGCATAGCCCGTTGTTGGTGATGTACCATTTGATAGATTGAATGTGGCTCCACCATTCTCGATGATGGAGTCCACGAAGTCATGTAGGTTTTTCATATGTTCTAGGTTTTATTTGGTTTGTAAATTTTTATCTAAATTATATTTTTGAATTAAATGGAATTGTTCCCATGAATCTAGCCAATTGAAATACATAGTTCCAAAAATTCTCTGTGCTAATAAATCTTTTTCTTGATACGTACATCCAATTGGTTTTTTAAATCTTTCATCAGTCATATGTTCTAGGTTTTAAAATATTAGTTTATCGAATTCAGTGTACATGTCCGCATACTCCATTGGAAATCTATCCTTCAATGCTTGTAACAAGATGTAGTTGTCGTAGTACTCCTCGCCGTCTCTCTCTGCGTTAACGATTGGTTGGATGACCTCAGCGATTTGGTCATCGTCTAGTGTTGTCAATAGATAGAAGTCCTCTTCCATCCATGCTGTTGTGTTGATTCTAATTACTCTCATTTGTTCTAGGTTTTTAAAGGTTAATTACATTTCAATTCCACACTCAATTGCCGACATCTCGTCTATGTCCCCGTTAGGCATGATGATGCCTCGGTCGATTAATAGCTTGGCCGTCCGTCCGTAGTGACCTTGTAGACTCCATGCTGAGCCATCTTTTATTAGTTCAGCGAATAGGTACACCATACCTGCTCCGTCTAGCATACCACATTCGTATGCTATAATTTGATCAATTTTGTTCATAGTTTCTAGGTTTTAAATTTGGTTATCCGTATGTATAGTCGATTAGCTCGTAAGCCTTGAGCATCATTTCGAATGCCTTGACTTGCTTTTTTAATTCATTAATATCGATTTCCTCCTCGTCAAGGTATCCGTCAATATCGTAGGACATAGCATCAAAATGCACCATCGTGTAGTCCATTAAATCATCTCGTAGGCCAATGTACTTTCGTATTAATTTAATTTCTTTAGTTGTCATAGGTTCTGGGTTTTAAAGTTAGTATATAGGGTATATGTCTTCCCATCCGTCACATGCATCTTCATTATAATGCCTTTCATTTGGTGGTTCATCATCGTGCTGTTCTATAATCCAATCTGATTCGGGGAAGTCATTAGCATGTTCATCACGCATTGATTCCGCTTCTTCTATCGTTAGCCATTCCGTGTGAGTATTGAAATATCCCATTCCATCACTCTCAAGTAGTTTATACATGTCCATAGTTTTAAAGTTCATACTCGTTTCCATCCTCGTCATAGTACACATCATCGTCTATCTCTTCCCACTCTGTGTAGTAGTAGAACTCCTCGTTGTAGAAGTAATCCATCAAGTCAGCATCTGTGTCCATCTCGCTTGAACTAACGTCATTGCTATCTTCCCATTCTACACCTCGTAAGTATTCTATTAAGTGTTGCTTCTCAGAGAAGTGTAGGTCACCTGCTCCAACAACATAACCCTCGTTCATACCACGTCCCGTAGCATCACATTTTCTTGCATATCTTTCCATAAGTTCTAGGTTTTAAATTGTATAACTTCCTTTGCTTTGTGTTTCTGCAACAACGATATATCTATCGAAGTCTGAATTGTTTAGCTCCTCTATCATTGCACTACCATAAGATGTTAACATATGTTCAGCATCTTTTTTACATAGCTTTGTTGCCAATGATTTGTCATCAACTAATTTATGTGTCCCATTTTCTAAGACACAATAAACTTTTCTTGTTTGGTTAGTTTTCATAAGTTCTAGTTTTTATTGGTTAATAAATTTAGCTGTGTAATCTTTGTCTGAAATAGCCTTGTAGTTATCAGTATCGAACGGGTTCTTTACTACGTTTCTGAACTCCCTACCATTAGGCATGCTGTACTCTATGACATAGCCGTGTACAGGTGAATAGTTTACAAAGTATCCATCCCTGTCCGCTTGATTTCTGAACACCTGTACGTTGTTATTTTGTACAAGCATCTGTACCTCTCTCATTGTAAAGTCTACGAGGATTGTCTCGTGTTCTAGCACACATTCTAACGTTACTCTGTTACCGATTATCTCGTGTACCTTGTGGTCACGACCTTTCATATCTCTGTGGTTTACATTTACGATTGCTCTCATGTTTTCTAGGTTTTATTGGTTAAGACGGCACATCTATATGCCGTTTCGGATATTGAATCCATCATCAGTTAACCTTACATAAATTCTTCGGGTGACATATCTCTTAGCTCCTCCTCTGTAAACTTCAACAAGTCTTCTAGCTTGTCTCTATCAACGTCAATTATGCCGTGTATTGGATGCTTGATGTCGTTGATGCCCACAAGGTTTATGTTGCGGTTCAATTGCTCTCTGATGGTTATCTCTCTGATGTATCCATCGGTCTTGTGGAAGCCGATGTTGTTCATTCGCTCGTTCATAATTTCTATTTTTTAATAATGTTAAATACTCCATACTTGTGGCTTCCTTGAGCCATCAATTGATTTCGCTTCCAATAGCATAATGCCATATTTGGAAAGTAATAGCTCTCATATATAGTCGAGCCATTAATGATGTATTGCAGTTGATATATCATGGCTTTGTATTTAAGCTAATAGTGACATATATAATCATAGATAATGATAAAATCATTAAGCAAACACCGATATATGTTGTTATATTATCCATTTCTTTTTTTTTAGTTAATTATTAATTATTGCATAGCGTTGGTTAAATTGCTCTTGAGTTACCTCACTATTCTCGATGCCTAAGTTGAACGCCACCTCAGTTATGAATTCCTCGTTCTCAGGGTTCAAGATGCTGTCAGGCCAATAGCCAGTGCATGTTTCGGTCTCTTTGACCATAGCGCAACCGCTTATCGTTGCTATTAAAATTGATATGCTTATGACTATCATTGCGATTAAAATTGATATCGGTTTCATAGGTTCTAGTTTTGGTACCACGCCTCGTCAAACATGTAGTTATAACGATTCGTGATATAGTTGATAAAATTGTTTAAGTGACCCTCGTTTGAGAATTTTTTCTTCATAACGACCTGCTTTCCGCTGATGTTTATGAACGTCAGTACTACCTCCATGCTCTTACTCTTAATTTGTTAGTTCTGATTAATACTCCCTCGTTGTAGAAGCCCCATATCTCGAATGCTCCCTCGATTTTAATGATTTTACTAGTCATTTTTTCTAGGTTTTAATTGGTTAAGACAGCACCTTGCGAGTGCTGTTTCGTCTAGCTAAGACTCGTCAGTTAACCTTTAGATAGAGCAATGTACTCCTACGGTCATTACGTTGTAGATGATAACTACTGCTAATAGAATTACACCGCTTAAAAAAACGATTGGGGCTTTCTCAGTTTTCATTGTATAGGTTTTAATTGGTTAAGACGCTTCACAGCGTTTCGGTCATTGAGACCTCGTCAGTTAACCTTATCATTTTAACTATTGCTATTACATCTTCAATGTTTAATTTTTCAACACCTCTTTTATTCATATACTCAAGATGTGATAATACTTGCTCTAATGTGATTTCGCTTTTCATAAGTTCTAAGTTTTTATTGGTTAAGACGACCCGAAGGCCGTTTCGTCCACTAAGGACTCGTCAGTTAACCTTATCAGATGCTATCTGATAGATTCTATATTGTTTCGTGCCTCAAGCCTTTGGTTATGCTATTTGGCGATAGTGTTACGCACTACCTCTGTCTATTTTCGGTGTTTAACCTCCTGCTTGACCGCAGTCCCGATACTAATACCCTCGAGGGGGGAGTGACCTGTTTGTCAAGACCTACTGAATTTCAGTCATAACGGGGATTGCCGATTCGCCCTTCAAAATCAACCTCGGCTCGTTTGCCGACATTACTATAACTCCATTTGTTTATAAATGTTACAATTTGTGTGAAAGTTTTTTTTCAATTGACACGTTATTATTACAAATATATGATGTATCTTGCTGTATATCAATGAGTTACGAGGACAAAAAATAATTAAAAAAAGTTTGTTATTTTTTTGTAACGGCTGTTGTTATCCCCTCACTACAGCCGTGCGATTGGTTCAGATGCATTCATTTCGGTCGGTCGATTGGTCGACATATCGATTGGTCTCAATGCGTTTCTATTTAACATAATGCAAATTATAGTACAACATTTTTGGGCGGTAGGTCGGTCGGACTATCGGTCGGTCGGCTGATAGATGGTCATCAGAGGTAGCACAGGTGTAGTGGTAGCGATGGCTGTAGTGGTATCAACTGCACAGCGGAGGTGCATAGCTACGCCCTAGGAAAAGCTAGAAAATTCTGACTCAATAGACCAAAAGGTAGACCCCCCCTTCGATTTCAAATCGTTTTCCTTTTGGGCTGGCTCATGTCAGATGGCCCTATTACCCAAAACCTACACATATCCAATCATATTTTTTCATATCTTTGTATCATGGAAGTCTACATAGAAAACAGAATGTCATTTGGTTTAAACTTAGGTTTCGAATTATTCCAACCAGACGATATATATGACGACTATGAGCTAGAGATCAATTTGTTAATAATAAAAATAATAATAGTATGGCACTAAAATTTGGTAGGAGTACCGTTAAAACTACAAATCCACCAACAGAGATTATTGTAAAGTCTGAAAAACAGACACCAAAAAAAACTCCAGAGCGTATTGCTAAAGAGGCTAAGTATAACGCTGATTTAGAAGTATACAATAAATCTAAAGCTGATCAGTCTTCTGCTGAATCTGAATACTCATCCAGTATGGCTAAGTATAACGAGAACATGAAGAAATACAATGAGTATACTAAGATGGGAACTCCAATTGAAAGTCAGTGGGGATCAAGTTTAAATAAAGAACAACTGGCTAGGGTTAATGCTTCAGATCAAAAAACTAATCCAGGAATGATGGTATCTTCAAAAATTAGAGTACCAAAGGGAGCAGATACAGAAGCATTCACAAAAAATTACGAAAATAATACAGATAGAGGGTCTGGTGCTAAGTCTTTACCTACGTATGTAAAACCAATAGCCCCACAAAAGAGAAAGACATCATCAGTTTCGGAGCCCGTTCAGGATTGGGATGAAGAGATACTTCCAATGAAGATAACATCAGTTTCAACTAAAAAACAAAAACTAAGACCAGCAAGTGAGGCACCTAGTTGGACTGCTCCAGTAATGACAGAAAAAAAGGGATCTCGTATGGGATACACTAAAATAAAGTCAGGTGGTGGGACTGGTATTGAGGGAGCGTCACAGCCATTTAATAAGAGATCTGTTGGACCTAATAAAATAAAATATAACACTGAGCAACGTAGATCTGCTGCATACTATGGAGACAACACTTCAACAGGTGAAAAAATAACAGGTAAAACTGAAAGCGAACTAAGGACATTAAAGCAGGAGACAAAGGGAGAGGTAAAACGTATTAGAAAAGAGGGTCGATTTGAAGATGCGAAAGCAGTTCGTGCTGACCTTTCTCAAATCAGAAAGGCAACTAGATACGCTAAAGATGCTGACTTGTCTATAGGTTCAGTAACAGGGCTTACTGTGGAGGGTAAAGGGTCAAATCTACGTTACTTTACACCAGAGAGAACTAAAACGGTTATTGAAGACGGTAAGCAGGTAAGAGGAGAGGGAGCTATGTCTGGATATAAAGAATTTCAGACATACAAAAGCCAAATGGCAAACGCAGCCAACAGAAATACCATCTCAACCCAGCAGGCTAAAATTGCAGATGTTACACCAACTAGTTCTTTTTCTACATCCCCTATTACTAGAGGCCAGATGAAGGATAAGTTTGCAACAGCAAACCCAACCGCTACTCCAAGACAGGTTCGGCAAGGAGTTCGGGCAGAAGCTGCTGCAAACAGACAGCTGATTAAAACTGTAGTATCAAAACAAAAAGAAAAACAATAAAAATTACCCACCAATCGGTGGGTTTTTTGTTTTATATGATAAAATTTTACTAAATTTGACCAAAATATAATCAAATGATAGTAAAACAAGTCTATTTTGGCGATGAAGGCCAGAAAAAATTAAAAAACGGCATTAAAATTATCGCTGGGGCGGTAAAAAGCACCTTGGGTGCCAGAGGTCGGACGGTATTAATAGAGTCAGAGAACCACGTAGGTGGTATTACCGTAACAAAGGACGGTGTGACGGTTGCAAAGTCGATCAACCTGTACGACCCCACCGAGAACTTGGCCGTTATGATGATGCGTCAGGCGGCAGACAAGACATCGACAGTTGCTGGTGACGGAACGACCACCTCGATCGTATTGGCAGAGGCAATAATCAATTCAGCAGACGAGCACGTTGAGCCAAACACTAACGTGATAGAGGTGATACGTGAGATCAACGACATCACGGCATCTGTTGTGGCTAGGCTTAGCAAGATGAGCAAGAAGGTCACTGGCAAGAAGCTGTATGACGTGGCATCTATCAGTGCAAACAACGACAAGCATATCGGCAAGATGATCTCTGACGCATTCAGCGAGGTTGACATGGTTACCGTGGAGAACAGTATGAACTCTGAGACTCACGTAGAGATTATTAGTGGAATGAAGATAGATCGTGGATACACGTCTAAGTACTTCATCAACGACCACAAGAAGCAGGAGTGTGTGCTAGACAATCCATACGTACTGATCACAGATCACGAGATAAACAACCTATCAAACCTAGAGTCTATACTGGCTCCAATTGTTAGTCAGGGTAGATCGTTATTGATCATAGGCACGCTTGGTCAGAACGCAGTGAACACACTAAATGTGAACGTGGCACAGGGCAAGATCAAGGCCTGCAATATTATACCACCATCGTTTGGATATAGGAAGAAGGACCTGCTAGAGGACCTAGCCGTGGCACTTGGCGGTACGTACCTCTCAGAGGACACTGGAGACGACCTAACACTTATTTCTATGTCTGACCTAGGAAGAGCATCCAAGGTCGTTGTGAAGAAGAATATGACGGTATTTATGAACACATCAGAGATGAAGGATGCCATCGACATGAGGGTGGCTGACCTGAAGCACCAGGTGTTGGAGACTACAGACGTAAACGACAGAGAGTTCTTGAAGGAGCGGATTGCAAACATATCTGGAGGTGTTGGCGTTATATATGTTGGTGCGCTTAGTGACATCGAGCAGAAGGAGAAGAGGGACAGGATCGATGACGCTGTGTGTGCGGTGATGGCTGCGATGGAGGACGGGATACTTCCTGGAGGTGGTGTTGCACTGCTGAACTGCTTAGACTTGGTGATGGGCGACAGCATAGCTCAGAACATAATGTTCGATACCTTGAGCTCACCATTTAATCAGATACTTATAAATGCAGGCAAGGACCCACATGCTATTAAGCTAGAGTTGGCAGGCATGGGCGAGGGATATGACGTAAAGAACGAGGTGTACGGTAACATGATGAAGATGGGCATTATAGACCCAACGAAGGTTACTAAGAACGCACTGCTTAACGCTGTGTCTGTGGCAACAACAATTATGAGTACAAACGCAATTATAACAAACATAAGAGACTATGAAGGTTCTAAATAAATATATTATCGTTGATAAGTTAGTAGAAAAAAAGACCACCTCGAGTGGTCTTATAATGAGTGGAGACGAGTACAAAGACATGCGCTACCAGTACGGTAATGTCATCAACTTTGGCCCTCTAGTTTCTGGTATGGAGATAGGGGACAAGATAATGTTCGACAGGGTATCTGGTCACGAGGTAATTATAGAGAACGACAGGATGTTCATTCTTCAAGAGAAGGATGTTGTTTGTGTTCTTTAGCCTCCTTATTAATTCTTTTTATTGCTATGGCTAGAGTCTTCTGTGCAAATGTAGCGTTAGGTCGAAACACGATGTTTCTTCTTGGCGATTCAGGTATAGGCTCTAGCCCCATTAGCTTTCGGTAGACACTAGCCACCATCTTCTTTGCCTTGAACGACAGCTCGTACATGTCGTACTCTCCCTTTCTGCGTTCTCTCCACTTGGATATAAATCCGTCACGCAGCAGCTTATCAAATCTAGCACGATCCCAGCTCATGAATTTAGAGTACTCATGGAACTTAGCCCTGGTGAACAGGTTTTCTGTGTATAAAAACATCAGCATGTCCATGTCAGCCTGCGACTTTATACCATAGTTGTGTATGGCCCACTTGCGTATTATACCCCAATTCTTAAGAAAGTCATATCTAACTTCCTTTCTTTGGTATATTTTTTCTTTTCTTTTACTTATTACTTGTTTTATATTTGGAATCATTTGATTATATTTGTGCTTAGAAAACAAAGTTATGAAAAATAGAAAGACATCTGTTACTACTGGCCCAAAAAAAATGGAAAGGACTACTAGTAACTCTACTCCTTCTCCATTGATGCAAGTACTTATGCAACAGATAGAGAGTGACAGATTAAACGCTATACCATTTAAGAACTCTTCTATTAACGTATTTGATAAAAAACGTTACGATATCTCTAGAGAGTTTGACGGACAAGAGGTACCTGGATCACTGACTGTTAGACCTACCATTTCTGGTGGCACTGTCGAGACAGAGAGATTTGACATCCCTGGAGCTGGAACGAATATGTCTAGAGTTAGAAAAAACGCTGAGGGTCAACCTATGCGAAGAATTGTAAAAGATAAAAACATAAACAAATAAACATGAAAGCAAAATCAAAAATGGTTGCAGAAAAGAAGACTGGTGAAAAATATGCGTCTAAGACAGGTATGAAGAAACACGAGAAGAAAGAAAGTCCAAAAGAGATGATCAAGGAGTACGGAATGAAGGCCGCAATGGCAAAGATGGCAAAGAAGAAGTAGTGATTATAATCAAGAGACACAAAGGAATTGGCGACACTGTAGCAGCTATCACAAAGGCGACTGGTTTAGATAAGTTAGCTACTGAAGATTGCGGATGTGGAAAGAGACAAGAGGCATGGAATAGTCCAGACCTATTAATAAATAAAATATTCTATGGGACAGAGCAAGACATCAAAGTTTTACGCAGAGAATCCGAAGGCAGCGGAGAAGAGGCGTGAGTACCAGAGGGATTTAAACAAGACAGAGGTACAGAAAAAATACAGGGCCGACCACAATAAAGCAAACAGAAAGGCTGGCACATATGGCAACGGTGACGGTGTGGATATGAGTTCAACAAAAAGTGGTAAATTTGTAAAAGAAAAAGCAAGTATAAACCGTGCTCGAAACGGATCTAACGGAAAGAGCACAAAAAAATAAAAAGATGGCATATCAAAAATTACAAGTAGGAAGAGTTAGTGCAGTAGTACCTAGCGACACAGTTGACATTCCATATGTTGGAGACGCAACATCTGTTTGGCCGTGTGTATTATATTCTGGGTCTGGTGGTGACATAAGAGTCATGACCGCAGGTGGTGATGACGTATTGTTTGTAGGTGTACCTGCTGGGTCATTCCTACCCGTACAAGTTATAAGAGTATTCGCTACAAATACAGCTGCTACTGACATTATGGCTTGTTGGTAATGATACAGATAGGAATAAATATAGCAGTCAATGGAGAATCTATTACAGCACCTTTGCCTCCTCCTTCTGTATATTTCACTACTACATGGACTACTACAGCTCCAAACGAAACTATAACTCTACCTTATGATGCAGCAGGTACTTATTCAGGAGGTATAAATTGGGGAGATAGCAGCATATTCTTTACTCCAAATAGTTTTGCTAACAATACTCATACTTATGCTGTAGCAGGCACTTATACAGTTCAAATAATTGGTGATTGTATTGGGTGGAATTTTGGGGCCTATGCGGGCTCAACTTATATTACCTCAATAGTGCATTGGGGGCAGCTTCAGTTAGGTGCTGACACAGGAGCATATTTTGATGGCTGCCCTAACTTAGATTTATCATCAGTATCTGATGTACTTGATTTAACAGGAATAACTAGTTTAAACAGTATGTTTGGTTCATCAGGTATAACTACAATTAACAACATTAATCTTTGGAATACAAGTGGGGTTACTAGTATGGTTGCTATGTTTCAATCTGCTAGCTCTTTTAATCAAGCCTTGAGTTTTGATACTTCAGCAGTTACTAATATGAGTAGCATGTTTGGTGGTGCTATCTCTTTTAACCAATCATTGACTTTTGACACAAATAATGTTACTAATATGAGTAATATGTTTCAAGCTGCTATCTCTTTTAATCAGTCATTAAGTACTTTTGATACAAGTAATGTTACTAATATGGGTTTCATGTTTAGAAATGCTTTCTTATTTAACCAATCATTAAGTACTTTTGACACAAGTAATGTTACTAATATGTTTAGAATGTTTAATAATGCTACATCATTTAATCAGCCATTAAGTACTTTTAACACAAGTCAAGTTACTAATATGGCTAGTATGTTTAATGGAGCTGATGCTTTTGATCAAAACATAGGTTCGTGGAATGTGGCCAATGTTACAGGTTTTATGACTTTTATGAACTCTAAAACACCTGCCACTTTTTCTACTGCTAATCTTGATGCTATCTACAATGGATGGAGTGCCTCAGGAGTGCAAGCAAATTGTAATATAAGTTTTGGTACAGCTAAGTATACAGTGGCAGGAGTAGCAGGTAGAGCTATACTTACAGTTGTTAATACATGGACTATAACAGATGGAGGATTGTAATGAAATATAAACAGAACTACATAAATATATTTTTATAATGATTGGAAAATTCAGTAATCAAGGAGACATAAATCCAGCTGGCACTATAATACATACGTGTCCGTTAAACAATATTACTGAAATTGTAAGCATGAGATTTAATAACTCATATAACAACTATATCATAGATGTTTATAAGTATGACAGCTCTATATCTTTAGCTTTAAAACTTTATAGCAAGAGTCTAACACTCGGAGACACTATTACTGACAGCATGCTGTACATATTAAATCCTGGTGACTATATATACGTAGAGTGCAGTGTATCTGATACGACATACATTATAACTGGCCAAGACATGCCAAATGTAAACATGATACGATAATGCAGGTAGTCGATGCGAATGGCAACATGTATGGTGACGACAATTTAGAGATAAATGACGTAAACGGTAAGCCTAAGACTACGGGTGGTGGTGGTGGATTAAATTACGAGAGAAGAAGTGACTTTATAAATCCTTATCAATACTCAGGCACTGCTGTAGTAGGTACATTAGAAAGCTCACCTACATGGACAATAAAAAGAATTAACTTTACAACACCAGGTTCACCAATTACACAAACAGCTGTAGGTGCATGGACAAATAGATTATCATTAATATATATATAATATGAAATACTCAATAATAATTAATTCTATTGATTTAGGTTATGCCTTAATTTTGAAAGTTTCTGACAGTGAAAATGTTGAAATAAAATCTGAGGTATATAGTGGGTTAACACTTGAAGAATGTATTAATTTACAGTCAAAATTTATAGAAGATTATGGCAATTAAACACGCAGTAGCTACAGGACTTTGGAGTGCAACTACCACTTGGGATGGTGGGGTTATACCTATTGCAGGAGATGATGTTTACGCAAATGGTTTTGTCGTTACTATAAATCAAAATATTACAGTAACTAAAATATCTACAGAAATATGTCCAACGACATTATTGCCAGGTGGTCAATTTATTGTAAATGCAACTAGAACACTTGTTTGTAATGTTGTAGCAGGTACTACACTTTGTTTACTTCAATCATTACCAAATACTACATTAACATTAATTGGTAATATTAATGGTGGTACATCTATAAATGCTTATGGGTTATCTATAAATTGTCAAACTAATGGTTCATTGACATCATTAAATATGACAGGAGATATTACTGCTGGTACAGCTTCAGGTTGTCATGGAGTTTTTCAACTGTGGACAGGTGGTGTTGCACAAAACATGGCTGTTAATTTAACAGGTAATGTGCACTCTTCCGCAACATCAAATGGTATTGCGGCTTCAACAACTACGGCTCATCAAATGACTGTATTTACATTAGTAGGTAATTTATACTCATCAGTAGTACCAGCTGTTGGTGGATTTACTGTTAATGCTACAATTACAGGTAGTATAATTGCAAGTAGTACAGCTGCTACAATATCACCACTTAACTCTAGTAGTACATTAGTAATATCAGGTTTTATAACACAAGTTAGTGATTTATTAGCCCATACATTTAATAGAGTCAAAATAAAACAAGGTGGTACTTTAGTAACTAATTACATTGAGAATGTTACTAATGCTTCTATAACTTTAAGAACTCCAATAGCAGGAGGTAACTATCCAGTAGTAACGAATGTTAAAAGTGCTATAGTGTACGGAAGCGTTAATGAATTTACAGGAACTTTAGCAGTACCCCCCGCAAGCTCAGTAGCAGTAGCTGTGCCTGTAGATAATACAGTAGGAACTGCAATAATATCAATAACTGACATGGGTGCTTTATTAGCTTCATATAATGTTTAATTCTTTTTCATTAACTTTGTAAAAAAAAACAGACATGGCAATTATACCAATTTCAGAGCAATTTATTGGCGCTTCATCAAATGTAAATACTAGTGAGAAAAGGTCAGCATTAGTAAACTCAAATAGTCAAGCATATACAATGCAAGACTTTATTGATACTATAGGTGGCGGATTAGGAGGTACACAATATGTATTTGTAGCAGCAGATGGTACAAATGTACAAAATGCAGCAGAGCTACAAGCAGCTTATGTTACTGCTCAGGGTATGTCTCCAAGTATAACAAATAGAATTACTGTAATTGCTGCACCCGGCAATTATGATTTTAGCACTGCTAATTTTGAAATGGATACAGAATACATTGACTTAGTTTCATTAGATGGAAATAGGAGCATAGTTTTTAATGGCTTATCTACAATAGAGATAACTGCAAATGATGTATTTGTAAGAGGTGTAGATGTAGGAACATTAAACTTTACTATAGCAGATTCATTAAATTTATTAAGAGTTGAAAATTGCATAGGTGGATTGGGTTCATTTGGTGGTGGTGGCACAGCAAGTGGCGAGTTTAATAATTGCACAGGTGGAGATTTTTCATTTGGCGGTGATGGTGGCACAGCAAGTGGCACGTTTACTAATTGCATAGGTGGATTGGGTTCATTTGGTGGTGGTGGCACAACAGATGGCACGTTTAATAGTTGCACAGGTGGAGTTGGTTCATTTGGTGGTGGCGGTGGCGCAGCATATGGTGTGTTCACTAATTGCACAGGTTTAGATGATTCATTTGGTGGTGGTGGTGGCACAGCAAGTGCCACGTTTAATAGTTGCACAGGTGGATATGCTTCATTTGGTGGTGGTGGTGGCACAGCAAATGGCGAGTTTAATAATTGCACAGGTGGAGATTATTCATTTGGTGGTAGTCAAGGCATAGCAAGTGGCACGTTTACTAATTGCATAGGTGGAAATAATTCATTTGGTGGTGTTGTCGCTACAGCAAGCGGTGTGTTTACAGATTGCACAGGTGGAGAGATGTCATTTGGTGGTAATGGTGGCATAGCAAGTGGCACGTTTAATAGTTGCACAGGTGGAATTGAGTCATTTGGTGGTGACAATAGCACAGCAAGTGGTGTGTTCACTAATTGCATAGGTTTAGATTATTCATTTGGCAGTGGCACAGCAAGTGGTGTGTTTAATAGTTGCATAGGTGGAGGTAGTTCATTTGGTGGTAGTGGTGCCACACTTGATGGCTTTTTATATTATTGCAGACTAACATCAGGGACATTTGTAACTGTATCAGGGGGTGGTAGAACTGTATTATGTATAGATGGAAATAACAATCAAAATAATCAATAACATGAAAAATTATCAATTAGTAAACGAAGGTGCTTGGATAGAAATCCTTAAAGTAGAATTAACAGAAGAACAAAAAGCTATTTTATTATCAGGTGATGATAAAAAAGATTTGCTTTCTTTAATTAAATCTCAAAGAGAAGGAGAAATGTCTAATGAAAAAAAAGATTCTTTATCAGCTTTTTATGATTCAGTAAAACCTGAATTAAAAGAAGAAGATATTTATGAATTAATTTCTATAGATGTATCTGACAAAGAAGATGGCATATTTAAAGGAATTTTAAATTGTAGAATCAACGAAGAACATATACAAATTAGATTTTAATTATTTGTATCTATGAAGTACTTACCAATATTACTTATATTATTTTCTTCTTGTTCTCTTGAAAAGAGACTTGCTAAGTACTGTCCACTGTGCGTTCAAAAGGATAGCACATCAGTAGTTACTCAAGTTAGAGACACTACCATTACTATTCCTGGAGAGACGGTATATATTCAGGACACACTATACTGCGACTCACTTGGTAATATTATTTCAAAGCTTGGAGATAAGCTAAGAGATAATGACGGAAAGATAATTACGCTAGAGACAAGGTTAAGGAATAATGTTTATACTTCTGAGGCTAAGGTGCATACTATTTATAAGACTATAAAGGGAAATGACATTATCAAAACTAAGATTATAACTAAGACACTTAAGCCAGAGAGAATAAAATTTATACCATGGTGGGTAAATTTCCTAGCTGTACTTGGGGGTATTGTATTCATTATATTATTAGTGTATATAATAATAAAAATTATTAAAAAAACATTAATACCTATCTAATGAGAATGCAACTAGCTATACTGTTAACGACAATACAGAAATCAATCGTGCAATTATTAACGATAGTTGGTGCCTTCTTCCTTCCCATATCTGGGATCTTATTTTTAATTGGTTTCGCTATAATAGTGGATACGCTTACAGGAATATGGAAGGCTAAGAAGTTAAAGATAGCGATTACATCCAGGAAACTTTCAGCTATCATCTCTAAGCTAATGCTGTATGAGGTGGCTGTTATTGGTTTCTACTTGATAGACTACTGGATCCTAAATGATATCATTATGAAATTCTTTTCTATACCATTAATGCTCACAAAAATTCTATCGCTAGTTCTTGTCAGTATCGAGGCCATCTCCATATCGGAGAATTATAAAGCTGTGAAGGGCATCGACATATGGTCAGCTTTTAAGAATTTACTACAAAGATCAAAAGAAATTAAAAACGATATAGATGGAGTTAGATATAGAAAAGATAGTTCAGATTCGTCTATCTGACGATCAGTACTTTCAGGACTTTCACGAAAAAAAACAAATCTACTTGCATCACACGGCTGGTGGTGGGAATGCAGTTTCAGTTGCAAAATACTTCCAACAGAAGGAGGGGCGTGTAGCTACTGCATTTGTTATTGGTGATAAGGGTACAATAGTGCAGTTATTCTCATCAAAGCATTGGGCATACCACCTTGGATTGAAGCCTGAAGTGTTCGCAGAAAATGGCGTAGATTATAGAAGCTTAGACAAAATATCAATCGGTATAGAGATCTGTAACTATGGACCACTTACTAAAAGAAACGGTTACTACTATAACTATGTAGGTGGAAAGGTAGACTATACACAGGTAACTATTTTAAGTAAGAAGTACAAAGGCCACATATACTGGCAAAAGTATACAGACGAGCAGATTGAGTCTACAAGACAGCTTCTGGTTTACTTGTGTGATACTTATGGTATATCTAAAGAGTATAACGACTCTATTTTTGATATTGATAAGCGTGCGCTAAATGGTGAGAATGGTATATTTACACATAACTCAGTTCGTCACGACAAGAGTGATATTTACCCTTGTCCTAGGATGATCGAAATGCTTAAAAACTTATGAAAATAATAAGTCATTGGCCAAGAATTTCTTTTGGACTAGTTTATTTTAAATTAGTATTAGGACCTATTAGAGTTTTATCTTTGGATATAGACTTGTATAGGAAATTTTATTCATTTACTTTTCTTAACTTTACAGTTAGAAACAGATGAAGAAACAATCAGAGGTTAGGACAATGGTGAAAAGGTTTATTAGTAGACCTGGGATTCACGCTAAAACAAAAACATCTAAGATGAAGTCATCTAAGAACTATAAGAAACAATATAAAGGTCAAGGAAAATGAAAGTACAAAATTATAACATAGTTGCTCCAAGTATAAACGACACTGTCTTTGGTACAGCAAATGGCGACACGGCAAATTTTAATGTGCAAAGTCTTTTAGCGTTAAATTCAGTTCCATTGATAAACTCTACTGCAACATTAACTGTAGCTACTATATCAAGTACAAACACATACTTTACATCAGCAGTTGTTGGGGCTAGTTTTGCAATAACAATGCCTACAGCTAGCTCATCAATCAACGGTGCTAAGTACGTTATTATGTCTACAGCTACACGTGCAACTACAACATGGATCACTCCTGGAGCAACAGCTATACTGGGTGCACCATCTACATTAACAGCAAATACCCCTATTTGTTTTCAGTACGACAATGCTACTACTACGTGGTATATATCTATGTAACGAATTTTTACTATATTTGTAACAAATTAAATTAAATAAAATGGAAGATAAAAAAATCTCAGACGAAGAGTTAGATAAACTTAGGTCTTTAAACCAGTCTTACAAAGACTTAAAATTTCAAATAGCTGACATCGAGGTAACATTCTCTCGGTTAAAGAGTCAGAAAATCTCTACTATCGCCAATCTAGAAACATCTGCGTATGATCTTTCATCTTTTCAGGATGAACTGATTGCAAAGTACGGTGCTGACATCAAGATTAATCTTCAAACAGGTGAATATAATTAGAAAAATATCTATAGGTCCAGACTACATGAAGTGCATGCACTACGTAGTTGGACAGGAGGTCTTAGATAGGACGTATAGAATTGAGTCTATACTATCAGAAAAAGACGGGTCTATATGTATATGGATAATTAAGGATGGAGAAATAATAAAGTGGAAGCAGTTCTCCAATACAATGCCAATTTCAATAGAATTTAAAATTGATTTTTAATGAAGTCACCCTACTGTTTCATCATCAAACCATTTGATGGGAGACGGTATGATAACTTAAGGACGTATGGTGACATAAGATTCATCATAAGTTCTTCTCAAGATGATCATACTGTGTCTAATAGATTCGCTATAGTTGAGTCTGTGCCTATATACTATGACGGACCTGTACTACCAGGAGACCTAGTAGTTGTTCACCATAACGTATTTAAGTTTTACCATGACATGAAGGGCAGGCAGAAGTCTAGCTGGCATCACCTTATTGATGACTATTTCATTATTGAGCCTGAACAGATGTACTTATACAAGAGAGGTACTGAAGACTGGAAGGCCACGCCCCCATTTTTATTTATAAAGCCGATAGACTCTGAGGATAAGATGTTTACTAATTTAGGTAGATTTGAAGAACTTTGGGGAGAGATAGTGTACAAGAACGATGACTTCACTTCGGCAGATATTGGAGACGTGGTGTCATTCACACCAGAGAGCGAGTACGAGTTCAATATAGATGGAGAGATGCTTTACAGAATGTTTAATAAGAACATATGTCTAAAAAAATAGAGATACTAGAGGCTGGTAAGGCGGCAATTGATGAGCTTATAAAGGTGCTTAAGTCTCCTATAATAACTCACGCTGAGGACGATCTATCGGCAGATAAGTTGAAGAATGCTGCTGCATCAAAGAGGCTTGCATTTGAGGATGCGCTATCTATGTTGTATAAAATAGAGGAGGAAGAGAACAGAGAGAATGACGTTCCAGTAAAGGACATAAGTATGCAGGGTTTTGCCGAGGGAAGGGCCAAGATAAAGAATGGAAAATAGACTATATAGTGTAATCACAGACTACATTCCAAAGGGTGTAGTATCTACAAAGAACAAGTTCAAGACTTGGGCCTATGGATATAATAGTGACTACGATGTAATAGTTATATCTAAGGATGGAACCATAGGTGAAATATACGAAGTAAATAGTATAAAGATTGCACTACCACCAGCACCAGCAGAGGTTGATAACACAAATAATAGATGGTCTCCACATGAGTACGACAAGGACTTATTAAGAATAAAGACAATATTTGACTGGAATAGGAGAGACAATAAATTTAAGTCTCAGTACATAGACTATATAGAAAGAGAGTTTGACAGACGTGACTCTGGTTATTGGTTTACGAACAACAATAAGAAGACATATGTAACGGGTACACATTACATGTACCTACAGTGGACTAAGATAGATATTGGTCTTCCAGACTTTCGTGAGTCAAATAGAATATTTTATATATATTGGGAGGCTTGCAAGGCTGACAATAGGGCGTTTGGTATATGCTATCTAAAGAACAGACGATCTGGGTTTTCATTTATGTCATCTGGAGAGGTATGTAATACTGGCACGATTGTTCGTGACTCTAGGATAGGCATACTTTCTAAAACTGGTAATGATGCCAAGAAGATGTTTACCGATAAGGTAGTTCCGATAGTAAGAAACTATCCATTCTTCTTTAAGCCTGTTCAGGACGGTATGGACAATCCAAAGACAGAGCTATCATTTAGAGTTCCAGCCAGCAAAATTACAAGAAAAAATATTGACGAGGAGAAGAACAACGACATAGATGGACTTGACACCACTATTGACTGGAAGAATACAGCTGACAATAGCTATGACGGTGAAAAGTTGTTGCTACTTGTTCACGACGAATCTGGTAAGTGGCTTAAGCCTGAGAATATATTAAACAACTGGCGAGTAACCAAGACGTGTCTACGATTGGGTAGCAGGATTATAGGCAAGTGTATGATGGGGTCAACATCTAATGCACTGTCAAAGGGTGGTGACAACTTCAAGAAACTTTATAACGACAGCGACCCTAGAAATAGATCTGCAAATGGTCAAACAAAGAGCGGTCTGTATTCATTATTCATTCCAATGGAGTGGAACTATGAAGGGTATATTGATGAATTTGGATGGCCTGTACTAGAGGATCCATCTAAGGCAGTAGTAGGGATAGACGGTAACAAGATACAAAATAGCGTTATAACATATTGGAATAACGAGGTGTCATCATTGAAGTCTGACGCTGACGCACTAAACGAGTTTTATAGACAATTTCCTAGAACGGAGTCTCATGCCTTTAGAGATGAGTCCAGACAGTCTATCTTCAATTTGACGAAGATATATCAACAGATAGACTACAATGACTCTTTGATAAAGGAGAGATTCCTAACTAGGGGGTACTTTCACTGGTTAAATGGTGAGAAAGATTCGAAGGTGGTGTGGACTCCAGACCCAAAGGGTCGTTTTAATGTGTCTTGGGTCCCAGAGGTATCTCTAAGAAATAATGTGATAACTAGAAATGGCAAGAAATATCCAGGTAATGAGGGCATGGGTGCGTTTGGGTGTGACCCATACGACATATCTGGAGTAGTTGGTGGTGGTGGATCGAATGGTGCGCTTCACGGTATGACAAAGTTCCACATGAACAATGGCCCAACTAACGAATTCTTTTTAGAGTATGTTGCTAGACCACAAACAGCAGAGATATTCTTTGAGGATGTTTTGATGGCTTGTATCTTTTATGGTATGCCCATACTAGCAGAGAACAATAAAGCGAGGTTGCTGTATCATTTTAAGAATAGGGGATACAGGGGATACTCAATGAACAGGCCAGACAAACACCTTAATAAGCTATCTAAGACAGAGTTAGAGATAGGCGGCATACCAAACTCATCGGAGGACGTAAAGCAAGCTCACGCATCATCTATTGAGTCTTATATTGAGGAGTATGTTGGACTAGATACAGAGGGTACATATAGAGATGCAAGTAATATTGGCTCTATGTATTTTACAAGAACACTTGAGGATTGGGCAAGATTTGATATTAATAATAGAACTAATTTTGATGCCTCCATAAGCTCTGGTTTGGCTATTATGGCTACACGTAGATATATGTTTGTGCCAGAGTCTAAAGAATCAAAAATAAGTATTAAATTTGTAACATACGATAATCGTGGAACAAGAAGCGAAATTATAAAAAAATAATGGATAAATCACCAGTTATAATCAATCAATACCCGTTTCCCAATCAAATGGCATCTGAGGAAGAGAAAGCCACTGAAAAATACGGACTAAATGTTGGCAAGGCCATAGAGGGTGAATGGTTTAAAAGAAGAAATAATTCATGTAGGTTTTACGACCAACGTGGAGAGTTCAATAGACTTAGGCTATACGCTAGGGGTGAGCAGCCTGTACAAAAGTATAAGGACGAGCTATCTATAAATGGAGACATGTCTATGCTAAATCTTGACTGGACTCCAGTACCTATTATACCCAAGTTTGTAGACATCGTAGTAAACGGTATGTCAGACAGACTTTTTGAAATAAGGGCTGAGTCTCAAGATGTTATGTCTGCTGAAAAGAAGAACATATTTCAGGACATGATCGAGGCTGACATGGTGGCAAAAGACTTCTTAAATATTACTAAGGAGGAATTTGGTATCGATGCATTTAATGTTGATCCAAAAGAATTGCCAGAGAATGATGAGGAGTTATCATTGTATATGCAATTAAAGTATAAGCCAAGCATAGAAATAGCACAAGAGGTTGCGATCGATACGCTTTTTAAGATGAATGATTATTCAGAAACAAGAAAGCTGGTAGATTATGACTTGACTACTATTGGTATAGCCTGTGTTAAACACTCATTCCTACCAAATGATGGGGTAAATATTGAGTACGTAGATCCTGCTAATTTAATACATAGCTATACAGACAAGGCTGACTTTTCTGATTGCTATTATTTTGGTGAGGCCAAGCAGGTACATTACACTGAATTATTAAAGATAAATCCAAACTTAACGGACGAACAACTAACGGAAATTAAAAATGCTGGTTCGGCTTGGACTAGTTATTTCCCTATAATTAGAAGCTATCAAGATGATGCATTTCAAAATGAAGTTGTTACGTTGTTATACTTTAATTACAAGACATCTAAACACTTTGTGTGGAAAAAGAAGATACTAGAAAATGGTGGTGAAAAGATAATAAGAAAGGATGAGTCATTCAATCCTCCAGTTGAGGAGGGTATGATGTTCGAAAAGGTTGAGGCGGTTAGAGACGTATGGTATGATGGTATACTTGTAGCTGGTTCAAATATTTTATTAAAGTGGGAGTTGATGCGTAACATGGTTCGTCCTAAGTCTGCAACACAGATGGCACTACCAAACTACGTATTGCACGCACCTAGGATGTACAAGGGGATGAAGGAATCTCTAGTTAGACGAATGATCCCATTTGCTGATCAGATCCAACTTACTCACCTTAAGCTTCAACAGGTAATGGCTAGAGTTGTTCCTGATGGGGTATTTATTGATGCAGATGGTATTAATGAGGTTGACTTGGGTACTGGTGCTGCATACAATCCAGAGGATGCACTTAAGTTATACTTCCAGACTGGTAGTGTTATTGGTAGAAGTTATACACAAGATGGTGACTTTAATAACGCAAGAGTTCCGATTCAAGAGTTAAGCTCAAATAGTGGTCAAGCAAAAATGGCTGCACTTGTTAATAACTATAACCACTATCTAAGTATGATTAGAGATGTGACAGGTATTAATGAGGCTAGAGATGGAACGTTACCTCATCCAGATGCGCTAGTTGGTGTACAAAAGTTGGCAGCTATGAATTCTAACGTAGCTACTAGACACATACTAGAGGCTGGCCTTAACATAACTAAGCGTTTAGCTACATGTGTATCAATTAGGGTTGCAGACATACTAGAGTACTCTGATTTTGCTGAAGAGTTTGCTATGCAGATTGGAAAGTCCAATGTATCTATATTGAGCGAAATAAAAGATTTATATCTACATGATTTTGGAATATTTATAGAGCTGTCTCCAGATGAAGAGCAAAGAGCAAACCTAGAGGCTAACATACAGATAGCGTTACAGCAACAGACGATTGACCTAGAGGATGCTATTGACATACGAAACATCAAGAATATTAAGCTTGGCAATGAGTTGCTAAAGGTTAAGAGGCGCAAGAGAATGGAGAAGCAGCAGCAGGATAAGCAGATGGAATATCAAATGCAGATGCAGACTAATATGCAATCTCAACAGGCAGCTGCTGAACAAAAGGCTCAATTGTTTCAAATGGAATCTCAGTCTAAGATACAGATCAAGCAGGCAGAGGCTGAGTATGGTATACAGCAGTTGACAGCGGAGGCTAATCTAAAGAAAGAGTTAATGGCTATAGAGTTTAACTATAACATGCAACTAAGAGGTATGGAGTCAAGTCAATTAATGAGTAGAGAAAAAGAAAAAGAAAAGGCAAAGGACAATAGAGTTGACTTACAGGCAACTAGACAATCAGATCTAATTAACCAAAGAAAAAATAATCTTCCGCCTTTAAACTTTGAGAGTAATGAGGATACACTAGATGGATTTGACTTAGAATCTTTTAATACTATGTAATTATGAAAAAAAGAGCAATTAAAACTACTACAGCTCCCCCATTAAAGCTTATTCCAGATTTATATGGTCACTATAACAATGTTGATGATTATTCTTCATCTGCTGGATTAACACTACAGAAAAATAATTTTACTTTAAAGTCTCATGCAGGTGCTTCTCCAGGATATAAGTTTGGAGATATTGGTGGTGAGTATACAATTCCTATTAAAAATAATAACTTAAGTTTATCTGGATCCATTAGTAAGGAGTCATTAAACCCATTTAGTTTTGATATAGGAGCAAAGTATACAATTAACATAGGTAATAAATATAAAAATAAAGATAAAAAAAAGTTATAACTTTGTAACAAATTAAATTAAATAAAATGGAAGGAGAATTTAAAGTAAGGGCTGTAGAGTTCGAGGAAAAAAGTGTGTCAGAAATTGAAAATCAATTGCTAAAGGAGCATGATGAGAAATTAAATGGCACACCTGAATCTGAGAATATAGATACTGTAAACTTACAACCAGTAGTAGAAGGAAATATTGTTGAAGATCTAGATGATAATAGAGTTCTTTCATATCTTGGGAAAAGATGGAATCGAGAGATTACATCGTTAGATGAATTGGCAGACCAACGTAGGGATAACGAAGAGTTACCTGAAGATGTGTCTACCTTTTTAAAGTATAAAAAAGAAACGGGACGAAGTATCCAAGACTTTATTCAATTGAGTAAAGACTATGATGCTGAAGAACCAAATTCTTTGTTGTTTGAATATTATAAGAGTCAAAATGCAGATTTAGACGCTGAAGATATTAAGTTTGATATAGAAAGTAACTTTTCATATGATTCAGATTATGATGATGAAAAAGATATCAAGAAAAAACAAATAGCAAAGAAAAAAGAGCTTGCTAAAGCGAAGAAGTATTTCAACGAGTTGAAAGAACAGTACAAGGTTCCACTTGAGTCAAGGGAGTCCTTTGTTCCACAAGAAGAAAGAGATGCTTATGATGCTTACAAGAAAAATAGAGAGTCTTCCTCGCTTAACGATGAAGAGCAACAGAAGAGGTCTAGGTATTTCTCTGACAAAACAAATGAATTATTTTCAGATAAATTCGAAGGTTTCGGGTTTAACATTTCTGAGAATAAGAAGTTAGTTTATAAGCCAGCAGAACCTAAAACCTTATTGCAAGAACAAGCTAATTTAAGTGGCTTCATTTCGAAGTTCTTAAATGATGATGGATATCTTGCAGATGCTGAAGCCTTTCACCGTGCTATTTCTGTAGCCTCAAATCCAGAAAAATTTGCTAAGTTCTTTTATGAGCAAGGCAAATCAGAAGCAATTGATGGTGTATCTAGGGAATCAAAGAATATTGACATGACTAGACAAACACCTCAAACCGCTCCTAGTAATGGAATGCAGGTTAGAGTTTTAGATCAAGAACGTGGAAGCAAATTAATAATAAAAAAACGTTAAACAATTTAAAAACTAAAAAAAATGTCTGGTATATTACAAACAAGTCCAGGTGTACAAATTACACCTAGCTCAGTAAAGGCAACATTGCCTACAAACTATATTACAAACTTTGATTTCTTAAATCAGTATCTTCCTGATACATACGAGCAAGAATTCGAGCGTTATGGTAATAGATCAATTGCATCTTTCTTACGTATGGTAGGTGCAGAACTTCCTTCTAACTCTGACATGATCAAGTGGGCAGAACAAGGTCGTTTACATACAAAATATACAACTGTAACTTTTGGTACATTAGGAGTTCCTGCTGCTGGTCAGCAAGTATTTACATTGGCTGCATCTGCTATTTGTAACTTCCGTGTAGGACAAACTGTTTTTCTTTCTTCAGAAAGCATAGCATCTGAATCGGAAAAAGCTTTAATAGTTGATGTTACGGGAAGTACATTTACAGTTGCTTACTATAACAACGTAGCTACAACTTTTACTGCCGCTACTACAGTAACTGTATTTGTTTATGGTTCTGAATTTAGAAAAGGTACTTCAGGTATGCTTGGATCTAACGAAGCTGAAGATTTGTTCTTTGACAATAAACCAATTATCATAAAGGACAAGTATACTGTGTCTGGTTCAGATATGGCACAAGTTGGATGGGTTGAAGTAACTACTGAAAATGGAGCTACTGGATACTTATGGTACATCAAGTCAGAGCATGAAACTCGTCTTCGTTTTGAAGATTACTTAGAGATGGCTATGGTTGAGGGTGTTCCTGCTGAGGCATCTTCTGGAGCTGCTACGGAATTAAACTCTTCTGCTTACCCAGCTGGAAGTACATTAACTCAATCTGCTGGTACACAAGGTATGTTCAATGCTATTGAAACTCGTGGTAACGTTTGGTCTGGTGGTACCCCATCTTCATTGGGTGACTTTGATACAATCGTACAACGTCTTGACAAGCAAGGAGCTATCGCTGAGAATGCATTGTTCTTAAATCGTCAGTTCTCTTTTGATATTGATGATATGTTAGCTGCTCAAAACTCTTATGGAGTAGGTGGTACATCTTATGGTCTATTTGACAACTCAGAAGAGATGGCACTTAACTTAGGTTTCTCTGGATTCCGAAGAGGGTATGAGTTCTACAAGACTGACTGGAAATACTTAAACGATGCTACCCTTCGAGGTGGTTTAGTTGGAGGTCTAATCAATGGTGTATTAGTTCCAGCTGGAACAATGAGCGTATACGATCAAGTGTTAGGTAAAAATGCTCGTAGACCATTCTTACACGTTCGTTACCGTGCTTCAGAGACTGAAGACAGACGTTACAAGACTTGGATCACAGGTTCAGCAGGTGGTGCACAAACAAGTGACTTAGATGCAATGGAGGTTAACTTCTTGTCTGAAAGAGCTTTATGTACATTAGGTGCAAATAACTTCTTCATCTTTAAAGGATAAGAATAATTGATATAGAGGGGGGCACAGTGTCTCCCTCTTTATTTTAAATTTTAATTTAAATTATATATAATGGAAAAGATCAAAAGAGTAAAATTAGACCCTAAGGATAGGATTTATTTATTAAGAGGAGAAGCATCTCCACTAAGCTATTTTATAGCATCAAAAGACACACCAAGAAAGAGGTTGCTTTACTATAACGAAGAGACAAACTCTAATCATCCACTTAGGTATGCTAGAAATTCTAATTCACCATTTCAAGAAGAACAAGACGCAAATGTAATTTTAGAGCCTATTGTTTTTGAGGATGGCGTATTAAATGTACCAAAAAACAATCCTGTTTTGCAAGAGTTTTTACATTATCACCCAAGCAATGGGGGTGAGTTTTATGAGTTTGACAATGAAAACGATGCTCAGAAAGACATGATGATGTTGTATGACCAACTTGATGCGCAGTTAGCAGCAAGAGACTTAGATGTTTCTACACTTGAGTCAGTAGCAAGGTTGTTGATGGGATCAAATGTAGATTCTATGAAGACCTCTGAATTAAAGAGAGACGTGATGATGTTTGCAAAACGATATCCTCAAGACTTTATGGAGGCTATTAATGACCCAGCACTAAGGGTAACCAATATAGCTGCTAGAGCTATGTCTGATGGATACTTATCTTATCGAAACAATAAAAAAGAAATTTTTTATAACCTTAAGGATAATAAGAAAAAATTAATGACAATTCCATTTGGAGAAGATCCATTGTATGTGTTGTCTTCTTATCTACAGTCTGACGAGGGATTAGATCTATACAAATACCTTGACGATAAGTTCTCAGAAAATTAGTATATTTGCATTGTTATTAACAATTAAAACATTTTAAAATGAACAGAAAATTCTTACAATTTACAATTGGAGCAGCGAATGCTCTTGAAAGAAAATTATTCTCGGCTAACGCTGATTACTTTATTGCAATGCCTAGTACTAGCACATTGACGCTTCACGCTTATGCAGCACATGCAGCATCTGATTTAATTACAATTACGTTTACTACTGCTGATGCTACTTATGCATCTCACTATGCAGTTATTGATGCTTTAGCAAGTGCTAATAGTTCTTCATCTAATCCTGATGCGATTATCGTACCAGCTTTACCAATGGTTGGAGCTACGCAACAATTGATTACTAGTATAACATTTGCATAATATTTACATTATTTAATGGTTAGAAAGGGCACTTTAATAGAGTGCCTTTTTTTATTTATCTTTGTTTTTTAATAATTAATTAAAACTTTTTAATAATGGAAAAATTTATATCTATCCCTGTAGTCAATGAAGCAAATGAATCTGTGAATCAATTAATATCTGCAACGCAAATTTTATTAATTGAGCAAACAGGCCCATCAACTATTAGTATTTACTATAAATATGGTGGATCAATGTACCCTTTAACAATTGAATATTTAGGAAATTCAAGTTCAAGTGAACAACTTTATACTGCTAGAGCTATTGATTCTGTAAGCGTTTTTGGTGAAAACACCAATATTGGTGAACCCTCAACTATTGATGATGGCATGCGTATCGCTATTCAAAATGCAGTTGTTTCTGCTTTACAGACTTCATCGACAAATGTTTCATATACTGTTTCAAACTTACCTTTTACAGTATCAAGCATTTCCTTTCAAATGAGACCTAAAGGAGATACTACAACTACTACAACTACTACTATCCCACCAATGACAACTACTACGACTACTATCCCACCAATGACAACTACTACGACTACTATTCCATCAATGAAATAAGGATTCTTAGTTTAAGTGCCTTTTTTTATTTATCTTTGTAAAAAGCATCCCAATGATAGATGACGTTAGACGTACCGTACTAAACATAGTAAACAAAGATAATAGAGGTTACATAACTCCTGATGAATTTAATACATTTGCTAGGATGGCTCAAAATGAAATATTTGAGCAGTACATGTACTCGTACACAAATGAGATAGTTAAGCAAAATAATCGACTGAATGGGGAGGGGTATTCAAATATTCCACAAAAGATATCAGAGATGCTTGACAGGTTTTCGGTGTACACCCCACTTACATATGATTCAGCTCCTGCAAAGTTTAATACGCCTACTGACTATTACTACATAGAGAAGATAGTGTACAATAACATTACTGAAGTAGAAAGGGTTGAACATAGCAAGATTTTCAATCTATTGGCATCAAACTTGACTGCTCCAACGGTGAACTATCCAGTTTATATATTGTCAACTGGAACATCGAGTGTCTTGAATCCCCAGCTATTATCTGAGGACATAAAAATTTATCCTTTATCTATTACTAATAACGTACTCATAAGGTACATAAGATACCCATACATACCCCTTTGGTCATTTATATCTACTCCAAATGGTGAGGCTTTATTTGATTCAGCAACATCTATTGACTTTGAATTACCAGACAGCGACTTTGTTAATTTGGTTGTAAAGATACTACAGTATGCAGGTATTTCGATAAGAGAACAAGAGGTGGCAGCGGCAGCAAAATCAGAAGAGATACAGGACGCTCAACAAAAACAATAAGATATGTCATATATAACTAATTATCAGTACTACACAAATAATGGAACTATCCCACAAGATACCAATTGGGGGTCTTATCAGTACGTAAGTCTATTTGACATTGTTAACAACTTTATGCTTATGTATGTAGGCAACGACAAGCTAGTAAACAATGTTGATAGGTACACGCTATTGTTTCATGCAAAGAGGGCTGTGCAGGAGTTAAACTATGACGCACTTAGAAATATTAAGGTTCTAGAGATAGAGATGGGAGACGATCTAAAGTTAATCCTTCCTCCAGACTACGTGAACTATGTTAGAATATCAATGCTTCGTAATGGACTACTTATCCCATTGGTTGAGAATAGAACGGTAATGTCAGCAACGGCTTACCTACAAGACAATGACTTAGAGGTTGTGTTTGATTCAAACGGTCAGGTTGTGATCGCTGACTCAAAGCTAGACATACTAAGACAAAATAAGGAGCTATATACTGGTCCAGGTGCGTATAACGGATCTATGGGTTGGTGCTGTAATGGTGACTGGTTCTTTGGATATAGACTAGGTCAGCGGTACGGAATGAATCCTGAAGACTCTAACATTAATCCTAAGTTTTCAATCAACAAATCATCAGGGATAATTGATTTTTCTAGTGGTGTTGAGAATTCATTCATCATACTTGAGTACGTGTCAGACGGAATGGAGAATGGTGACGAGACAAAAATTACAATAAATAAATTAGCAGAAGAGTATCTATATTCTTACCTAAAGTGGGCTGTGCTTAATAATAAAATTGGTGTTCAAGAATACGCCATTGCTAGAGTTAAGAAAGAGAAGACAGCGACCCTTAGAAATACTAAAATACGACTAAGTAACATGCACCCATCAAGGCTATTGATGAGCTTGAGAGGTAAAGATAAATGGATTAAATAATTATGCCTGACTTACAAAGAACATTCCTTGCTGGAAAGATGAACAAAGATATTGACGAGAGGCTACTGCCTGACGGACAATATCGACATGGGCTAAATGTTACCATAGACACATCTTCTGGATCTAATATAGGCGCACTTCAGAACGGATTGGGTGCGACAAAAGTATACCCTGTTACACAGGCAGTAAATAGCTTTGTCGGACAAGAGAGCGTAACCACCACCATAGGTGCGGTTTCGTATGAGGCTAAGAACCTTATATATTGGTTTATTACATGTCCTACATCAAACGCTATAATAGAGTACAATCAATCAAGCGGAACAACGTCAAGAGTACTCGAGTGCACTGTAGCTGGTGGTAACTATCTAAATTTTGACCCAAGCCAAATAATAACAGGTGTAAATTACTTAGAGGGAGAGATCGGTGATTCGTACTTATTTTGGACTGACAACTATAATGCTCCTAGAAGAATCAACATAACAAGGTGCAAGTCTTATGGTGTAGACGATCCAAGAATTCCATTAGACATAAATGTTATTCTTAACCCTCCAATGAACGCTCCGTACATATTACTAAGTAATGACAGTACAATCCAAACAAATAATTTAGAGGAGAAGTTTCTATACTTTGCGTACAGATATAAGTACATAGACAACGAGTACAGCTCAATATCTCCGTTTTCTTCAGTTGCATTTGTTCCAGGCCAACTTAACATAGACTTTGAAACTGGTGACAATAAGGGAATGGTTAACACCATGAACAAGGCTGATATTACATTCGAGACAGGAAATCAATTTGTAACAGAGATACAGCTGCTTGTTAGAGATACACGCAGCTTAAATGTAATGATTATCGAGAGCTTGAATAAGGCAAACATGTCAATACAAAGTAACAGTACGTTTAACTTTACATTTAGAAATAATAAAATATATGCTCCTATATCTACAGATCAGATAACAAGACTGTTTGACAATGTACCGTTAAGGGCTCAGGCACAAGACATGATAGGGAACAGGTTGCTATATGGTAACTACCTACAATTTAGAAACATTGCAGACTGCAATGACATTGGCATAAACATGAATTTTACTGTTAACTATGCATCATCTGCTGTTGTAAATACTTCATCTCCAAAGCCAACATTTAGAAGTGACAGGGACTACGAGGTAGGGATTATATATGGTGATGACTATGGACGTATGACAACGGCACTTACGTCTACAGAAACTAATTTTACAAACAGTAGCAGCAACGCTGTATACATTCCACCAATAAATTCAGATACAGCAAATAGTTTAATTGTTGAAATAAAAAATTCTCCTCCTTGTTGGGCTACAAACTATAGACTTGTAATAAAACAGGCTAAACAGACATACTACAATATATTTCCAAGGTTGTTTTATGCAAGTGGATCATTTAGATACTTTTTGATTAACGAGTCAGATAGAGACAAATTTAAGGTTGGTGGGTATTTGATATTTAAAACAGCTACTGGAGGTGCTACTCACGTAAATAAACAGTTTAAGATACTAGAGCTAGAACAAAAGGCGGCAGCGTTTATACCTAATGCTATCGAGGGTTTATATTTTAAGATTAAAATTGACTCAGGAGACGTATTTTTAATTGCTCCTACGGCACAAACTTGTGGTGGTACAGCTCTAGGAACTAATAACCCAAATCCTAATACACTAGCTATAGGATACACTGTTCCTGTACTTGTAAATAGTTCTAATGCTGCTGGAACTGGTGGATATGTGAACATGCAAGATAGATATACAACATCTCCTATATTTTATGGTAGTAGTACATCAGATGCAGGAGCAATAATTACTAGCTTTCAAGATCCAGGTATTCAAGCCATTGCTGGATTTAATGGTATAGGAGTTTCAAATCGTTTTTATGGAGGCATAGATTTAAGATATACAATACAGATAAGACCTGGAAATACGTACAGATATACTTCTGATGTTGCTGGTCTTATAGGGTGGTCAGCAGATATTCCAATAACTATAAATACATTACACTACATAAATCTACCTACTGGACAAACTGGCACAGCTATTAACTTACCAAACTTAGCATTTGTAGTTAAATGGACTTCTACATCTGTATCTCTAGGAGATAAATTTATTGTTAATTGTAGATCTTTTAACGGGAATAATTATTTTAATAGTTCAAATGGTAATAATTTAGGATTATTAGAAACACACTACAAAAAAACAGGTGGTTTTGCAATAGTTAACTGTAACTGTAATGGACCAGTGTATGCAGGTGCATTAATATCAATTACAATAAAAAGAGATAAATATAATACAAATGCATATACAACGTTACAAACATTTCCTGCCTCTCAACAGAACTACAATAATATAGAGGAGTGGTTTATAGAGTCAGGGGCGTATTTATCATTTAAAGAATATGATAATAGTGGATCTGATATTGGTAGTCGTGGTGTATGGTTTAGAAATACAACTGGTGCTGCACAAACACAAGTATATCCACCATATCCATCAATAGCAAATATTCAGCTATATAATTCAACTGCTGGAAATCAAGAAGCAACTAATTTTACATACAATAGATGGGATGGAACTAATGTAAAAATGTTTTTGAAGGGATATGGGAAAAGAGATGGAAATAATAAGCAAAACGTAATTGAAACCTATTTTACAATAACACAAACACCCCCATCTAATTTTATTGTGTGCGAAACTGTTCCATCCGAGAATGATGTAGATATATTTCATGAACTAACCAAGACATATCCAATTATAAATCACAAACATATATCAAGGTGGCAGTATAACACAAAACAAAATGCTACAGGATTTACTAGGTTAACACAAACAGCTAAAACTCAACCACATTATTTTACTGTTGGAGAAAAGGTATATGTAAATTCAGTTGGAATAACACCAACAACATTATACACAATCACTGCTGTACCTAGCAGATACGCTATAGTTATAGACCTTCCGTTCCCTGGTGGACCAACAGTTCCTGGAGGCGTGGCATACACTATTGGTGAGAAAGATCAAACGTCTGTAACAAATGGTGCAACAATACAATTAAATCATCCAGACTCTGTAAACAGTGACTACAATGCCTTTTGTTTTGGGAATGGCCTAGAGTCATACAGGATTAAGGATGACTATGCGAATGCAACCATGGGCTATAGTCCAAGAGTTACAACAATAATAGAGGACTACTCCGAGCAAAATCAATTTGCATCGTTAACCTATAGTGGAATATTTAGGGGTGACTCATCTGTAAATAGACTAAATGAGTTTAACCTATCACTTGCAAATTTCATGAATTTAGACAAGCAGTACGGGCCTGTAAGAAAGCTACATGCTAGAGACTCAGATCTATTGGTTTTGCACCAAGACAAGGTCACATCTGTATTGTATGGTAAGAACTTACTAGTTGATGCTCTAGGAGGTGGTCAGGTAGCATCTATACCAGAAGTACTTGGTAATCAGATAGCATATCCAGGGGAGTACGGTATAAGTAATAACCCTGAGAGCTTCGCTTATAATGGAAGTGATATTTACTTTACAGACGAAAAGAGAGGTGTCGTATTAAATTTAACTGGAAATCAAATATCTAGTATATCGTCAAATGGGATGACAGACTACTTTAGAGACTTAATGATCGACACAACGAATAAGCAAAAAATAGGAGGTTATGACCCATACAACAGAGCGTATGTAATTTCTTCTAATCAAATATCATCAATACCTTGTGAGTTGTCATTGTTTCCAACTCAAAAATCAGTTGGATCTGCAATAGGTGGTACTCCTATATTTTTATTTGCTGTTACCACACCTCAGCCTACTTGGGGTATACAATTAATTGACAATGGATTTGGGACAAATTGGGTAACTTACTTTTTACCTCCAGGAGGATACGATCAGTTTATATGGGGCAACGTAGCTCCAAACAATACTGGAGCAGTAAGAAGCGTTATATTCCAAGTCGGTTATTGTGGCGGAGTTAAGCAATTTATATTAACACAGGGTAGTGGTACTCTTATTGGAATAACAAACATTGTACTAACAAAACCAACATCTTAATAAAATGAATACAAATCAATCGTTTGAATATACAGGCAGCTCTCAGTATGACATAAATAATGTTATACTTAGTAATGCTAGCATTGCATTATTTGATACGTTGACTGGAGTTGGTGGGGTTGACTTTATGCCATCTAACGGATCAGTTGTTACGATAAAATCGGGAGACCCATCTGGAGCATTTAGTGGCTTAGTGCCTACACTAAACAATAAGCTATACTATTTAGTTTCAGATCAACTTTATGATCAGTCAGACAGAGACATAATAATAGCCGACCGAATAGAAATACCTGTGATTTATAACTCAGGAATATATGAGGGTACGTTTACCTTTGTCAATCCAAATGACTATGAATATTTATACTTATTGTGGGACTATTCTGACAATATTGGTACAGGTACTGCGTCGTTTTTAGGTGAAACATCAGACAGGTCTATATCTTTTCCACTTGGAGTTGATATTGGTATATCAGGTATAAACTATAATGCAGTAGATTACCCTACTAGATTTCAGATAATGTGGGGTGATGTTATTGTTGCCGACTCGCAGTATGTTGGTTTAAATTCATTAGCGAACTATAATGCATTAATAGCTTATGGTGTAGACCCATCAAATATAGCTTTGCAATCACCGTATGATGGACTAGTAAACAATGGTGTTGGGAGTCTTTTATTTAAGAAATTTGCTGCTGGAACTGGATTTGACGATGCTACAATTATAGTGTCATCTCCTGTTTCTGCAAGTTCAGTTTGGATTGTAAGCAAGATAGATATCTATTTAAATAGTTTTTGGATAGACATAACTGACGGCACTGATGCTGATGTGTGCACTCAGTGTCCTTTAGATCTATACTATCATAATGGCTTAGGATTACTTCCAGTATCAGGTGACACTATATACACAACTGCAATTGGCTCGTCAGTATTCGATGGTAATGATGCGTATCATATGATTGATACTTCTATCTGTACTATTCCAACGCCTGTAAATAAGACATACTGTCTGGTAAGTGATTCAGGGATAGTAGTATCTGTATCTGAATGTAACTGCCCTGATTTTGCGGTACCATTTATATATCAAGAGGATATATACTTTAATATAAATGAAAACGTAAGTATCCCAATAAGTGTAACTAATTCTCCAACATCATGGATCGTTAACACTCCATGTCTTCAGTATATATTGACAGGAGGAACTGATTCTACATTGTTTGAGTATACTGACTGCGATGGTAATTTAAATAACGTAACAGTGTCACAGGGTCTTGACATAACGCTATGTGCACTATCAATTCCAACTGTTGTACGAGGTAGTGGATCGGCTTCAGATAATGGCACATGTAACTCTGTAGTTTTTCCATCTGGGATTACATTTGAAAATGGGATACTATATGGAACCGTCAACGAGGCTACAAATTTTAATGTAGAATTAATTGCTGAGAATTGTTTTGGAACAGGTGACCCTAGAACAATAGGTGTGTACATAGGACAGTCAAGTGAATATAATCCATTTTTAATAGATATAGAACAATTTAAAAAAACATCCGCTGACTGTTGCACTATAACACCATCGTTTACGCTTTCGTACTTTATTGGTTCTGGACTAGTTCCAACAAAGGGAGATCAAATATTTTTAGATAGAAATCAAGAAGACTTTATTATTGGTGGTAATAAGTGGTACTATATAGACAAGTCAGACTACGTAATAAAGGTTGACTCGAATGGATACGTAAACGATATAGCTGTGTGCCCTGGAAGTACTACAACTACAACTACAACTACAACTACTACCTTGCCTGCTGGTGATTATTTTGAGGCAACGTCTTGTTCAGATCCAACTATATCTGTAACATTATTAGATTCAAGTATGTTTGGGATATTGGTTGGAGATGTAGTTAAAACTACAGATGGTAACTGCTGGACCATAACGGCATCGTCTATTGGAGGATTTCCATTTTACTATATAGAGAATCCAGTTACTATATACCCAGACTGTTCAACATGTACGGGCACAACAACAACGACAACTACGACAACTACTACGACAGCTCCAGTTATTACTCCATTTAGTATGGACATTACTGGTATGACATCTAACTTTAATGCATGTACCATAACACCCTCTCTAGTAACTATGTACCATAATGGTGCTTTCCTTTATCCAGGAGTAAACGACTTTGTTTACTCTGATGCATTGGGTGCTAATTTGTTTAATGGTGGTTACCTCTGGTACTACTGTGATTTTGGCGGTTACTTAGCTGCGATTAACATAGCTAATACGGGGCAGGTGTTGCAGGAGAATAACTGTCTAGCCGTTACTACTACAACCACAACAACTACAATGCCGTTCTTCTATTATTATGGTGAGAAATGCACAAACTTGGGCGGTCCTTCATACTTACTAGAGTATCAGAATCTATCTGGTCTTGATATTGGAGCAATAGTAAAAGATAGTGCTGGTGAGTGTTATCAGATAATGTCGGTTACAGTACCAGGTATAATTGACGGAACAATATTTTTT
>Ga0208975_1000108_pt1 | contig 41515 bp, 61 predicted proteins | sample GreLakmeER78MSRF_FD_187700 | JGI IMG/M metagenome (GOLD analysis project Ga0208975, IMG submission 187700) | Freshwater lentic microbial communities from great Laurentian Lakes, MI, USA - Great Lakes metaG ER78MSRF (SPAdes) | ecosystem: Environmental > Aquatic > Freshwater > Lake | place: Great...
TGATGATGTATGACCCCTCATCACCGTCCACCCATGTCCACACATTGTTGTCTGGCTGTTGGCAGATGAAGTCGTACTCGGCACCGTGGGTTTCAAACATAAGTCCCTCACCCTTGTCGTTAGTCCAACTTGCACCAGAGTCGATGTGGTTGGTAATGGGCTTGTACTTTTCTTCCCATTGGTCGACAGTTAATTCTGTTGCGCTCATTATTCAACACCTAACCTCTCTGCTGATTCATGGTCTGATGGGAAAGTGTCGTTTTCATCACAAGTGTATTTCCATATTTTGTCGTCACCTGTGGCTTGCATATCTGCCCACCCCGTAGGTGTTGCGGTAATTGTGCGTTCACAATGAACACACTTTGTTGTTTCTTTTCTCATTCTGTTCCTTCTGTATCAGAAAAATAATATTCTGCTTCATCAAGTGAGTCGTACCATGTAACGGAACCATCTTCAAAAACTATTCCCCATGCTGTTTCTTTGTCGGTGTCCTCATCTTTGTAAACAATAATGTCTATCTGTTTCATGACTTAAGACCTTCTGTATTGTCAAGTCGTTCAAGTGTGATTAAGTATCCATCTCCGATGTCATCGTTCATGTCTTTAATCATCGGGCTGAAGTAGTAAGTGATGAGTCCATCTACTGACCTATCTTCGGCGTGTTCAATGGTGATAAGTAACTGTGTCTTCATGACTTAAGACCTCACTTGCTTATTGACAATGGTCTTGAATGTTGAGGTGTCGGTGGTCATGAACCCAGTACCATCGTCAATCAACGGGTACACAGTCACGCTCATCTGTCCGTCACCTGCATACAGGTTCAGGTCGTAGCCAGCGTGTGAGTTCCACTCGTCATGCTCTTGGTCTGCGTGGTGCCACTTCGGGTGCGTCATGCTAAACAGTAAAGCCCATGACTTGCCAAACATTTCTACGCTTTTAGGTATGTCAAATGTTTTCATGACTTAAGTCCTTTGTTATTGTGCTTGGTTTCAATGGTTACTGCCACGCACCAACGCTCGCTGTCGCTGGCATCTTCCACATCACGCCAGTCATCATCTGACCAGTCTGTCGTGACGATGCGTATGAGTTTCTTTGCTGAACCATACGACCCATCTTCCGTGAAGTAATGTACTTCTCTATCTTTCATGACTTAAGACTCCACTTCTTCTACGGTGCAAGCAAAGTTTTCTTGTGGGCAATCATCATCACCGTACAACACCCACGCCTTGTCTTGCGCATCATCTTCATTGTCTGCCTCTACTCTTACCGAGTAGTGGAAGACCACATTGTATTCTTTCTTCATTTTGTATTCCCCTTCTAGGATTACCTACTGCTACACCCCTTCGGTGTTGCATGGTGGGTGGTCAGGACTTGCACCTGACTGTCTGCTAGTCACCCTGTCTTAAGTTCTAAATGCAGAACTCAATTCCATCTAAGAACTTTAACTGAACTGGCTCGCCAGTCTTGGTATCTATGCCCTCTACTCTTACCGTACCCATTGCTTTGTGATGTGTCACCTTTGTGACTGTCATCGCATCGTCTCCGAATACTTCCGTCTTGATTACCATTCCGATAGGCAGTTTTGCCACCAATATCTTTTCTCTTGTCATGACTTAAGACCTAACCTTTATCTATTACTTGTCGTGCTAATTCTCTAATGCTTTTATTGTGCCTGAGTTGGCGAGCATACGCTTCGCTTCCATCATTCTCTGTTAGATACACCCAGTCGCAAGCATCTTTGTATGTGTCGTTGGCTATTGCCCTGACCCAGTTCATCTGCTCCCTCGTGAATGTCACCGTTACGGTATCTTCCATTGCTTCCCTTACTTTCTTCAAGTTGTTTAACTTGATACCTCAACCGTATCACGGTTCATATTGCCTTGTCAAGTCTTTTCTTTGTGACCTTCGTCACACCATCAGACTTAAGTCAGGTCTTACGACTCGCTCTATCTGAACATCACGATAACCTTCCGAGACAAACTCGCCCGCTATCGCAACCGCCTCTAACCATGAGAGGTAGAAGCCATTGACCTCTACACCCCCAACCCAGACCGTGTACTTCTGTACTCCACCCATCAGCCGTACACAACCTCTCCGAGAAGAATGAACTGCACCACGCTGTCTGCGTTGATGCAATCCCAGTCGTCAAAGGCATCGTCTAGCCCGTGATACATAGACAGGAGAGCCTTCAATGTGGTGGTGCTCAACTCTGTCTGACTTAAGTCAAGTTCTCCCTTGCCTACCTTCGTGATGAAGTCTGCAATCATTTCGCTGTCAATGTAGAGAGGCTTTCCGAACTTAAGCCAAGCACCAAAGTACCCGTCAAAACCTTTACCTTCCATGCCGTACTCAGGGTCGTCCTGCCCCACCTCTTCTAAGTCCTCTTCCTCGTAGAGCGTGACGCTCGCATGAGTACCCATCTTGCCTAGTTCGTAGTCCTTGCCATCGTTCGCCCACTTGTAGGTGCCGTTGGCTACCGCCCATGATGCGATACCGCACGACCCCCCTTCGTATGCGTCAATGAGGATAGAGCAGGCGTTGTCTATGAGTTGTTCCCGTGTTGCTAACATCTCACACCCCCACTTCTTGTTGTTCGTCACACGAAATGCATTGACCGAAATTGTATGAGTCGGTAGCGTCACAATGCTTACACTTTGATTCTGTGACTGCTGACTTAAGTGCTGACACAAGGCGGGTAAGTGACTCGCCCTCAAACTGTAAGGTTGCCCGACCACCGTAGGAGATGGTGATACCACCATCATAGTTAAGGTTCATGTTGGTGATTCCGAGTGCACCGAGCACCTCGTGTAGTTCAACGCCATCTGCCTCTGCTTTCGCTAGGTTGGCATCACGCTCGTCACGCTCTTTCACTCGTGCGATTTCTTGTTCAAGGTGACTAGAAACCATACTGTCTACTGTAAGTTCTGACTTAAGTACGAGGCGGGTAGGCATGGACTGGGTGCGCCCACGCTCTAGAACCGTGCGCTCTTGGACGGGGCGGGTGTCCTTGGTGACATGACCGTTCTCGTCACGGAGCCACTCGCCGTTCTCTTGTAGTAGGTAGTCGTGTGTTGTTGCGCTGACTGCCTGAATCCTGACATAAGACTTGTCTCCTGTCATGCTTAAGACTTGGAAGTAGGTAGGGTACTCGCTGTACTTGCCTGCTTTCCTGCTTGCGTTCATGAACACCGCTTGCGGATTGTTCACAACTATCTCTAGTATCTCTGTTCTTTTCATTTTGGTTTGCCCCCTTCAAGGACTTGTTGTTGTTGTTAGGTGTCACCCTATCGTACTGTTAGACAGTTGTCAAGGGTATCTTGTGTGAACTTTGTCACAGTCCTTACTTAAGACATATCTTCCATAGCCGAGGCGAGTCTCTCGCCTGCGAACTCGTCCCGTCCTGTCTTAAGACTTGCTAACTCCTCGCTCGTGTAGAGAATGAGACTGCGTAAGTCTGTCGCCAGTCGGGTGCGCCCACCGTGCAGGTCTACCTCTACTTCTAAGTCTGCCTCTAACATTCTTAGGTACGCCTCTAGTTCTTCTCTCATGACTTAAGACCTACCGAACTACCAGATACCCACCGTGTACCAGACCCTGCGACTGGGGCTACCAGATAATCCACCGCTCCCCACCGCAAGCGACTGTCCGTAATCATGACCTCGTACTTAAGACCTGACCCGTCCTCCCACTCGGCTACCTTCCCGATGTCTTTCATTAGTTCTTTCGTGCTCATGACTTAAGACCTGTCTTCCATCTCGGCTGAGAGTCTTTCGCCTACGAACTCGTCGCCTTCTTCCCATGCCTGCTCCATGTCTGCCTGCCTATCCCATCGTAGGGCTAGTGCTTCGTCCCCGACTGCTCGGCATAGCCGTGCCTCCGCCCTGAACGCTTCGCTATTGGTTGCGTACTTCATGACTTAAGACCTTCCCTTTCTTTAATGCTCGCCTCGTAATCCACAAGGTCAATGTTCCACGCCTTGAGGTAAAGACTTAGGCACTCGTCAATGAACTCCTGCCGTGTCGTGCTCGCCGCTAGGTCTAGTGACTTAAGAAAGGCATGGTCGTCCCGCTTGAGTTTGCGTGGGTTAATTACCCACCCCGTGCTACTTGTGTATTTCATGACTTAAGTCCCCAAGTCTCACGCCATGTGTTCGCAATAGCCTCGGCTTGCTCATCACTAAGGCACGGGATAGTGAAGGTGAAACTATCGGAACTATCACCCGTAGGGCTAGGCACCCATATCTCTACCCTTTTATTTACTGCGTAGGCGTGGGCTACGCTCCCCTTCTTTGTTGTTGCTGATGTTGTCATGTTGTTTCCCCCTTCAGAGAATGTTTGTTGTTGTTAATTGTAGGGGTAGCGTGTAACGATTACAACTACCGAACGGATATTTCTTTGTGACCTTCGTCACAGTCCTGACTTAAGTCCTAACTCGTATGCTTCTTTAGGTGTTGGGATTAGGTACGCCTCGTACCGTTGCCCGCCGAGATTGTCCCGACAGAAGGAGCACGGACTCCATGAGAAGTGACCTTCTTGGTCATCACTTAGTGACGGCTCCTGTCCCTCTAGTTGTACTGCCTTGGCGTAACGCTCGGCGAACTCTGCACCTTGCTCCTCTGTCACTCCGTTAGCCGTTGCCATTAGGCACTCGGTACAGATTGTTATTTCATATTTCAGATACATGACTTAAGTCCTAACCGTGAATCTCTGACACGAATACTGCTACCGCTCCGTTATGCGTGGTTGCTACCTTCCAGATACCCCGCCACTTGGCACCGTCTAGGTATGTTTGTACCGCTTGCTCGTAGTTCCCACTAATACCGAGGGCATAATTCCATGACACGGTAATCTTGTGCGGGTCTTTGCCGTATGTTGGTGAGTCGTTGCGCTGTACCGTGATACGGGTGCCTCGGTGATTGGTTACGGGTAGGTACTTGCATATGAGCGATACTCTCCCTGACTCTTGGGCGAGTGCTGTGCGCTCGCTCCATGTTGTTGTTGCTGTTGTCATGTTGTCCCCCTTGGGATTGTTGGTGGATACCTTGTGGCTCCCTAGAAGGCACCGCCTTAGCGATACCCCCTAGGCAACCCCCCGCCCGTAGGCGGGGAGTGTCCTGTCTTAAGTCCCTACCCCTCTGCCTCTTCTGGTTCTTGTGCTACGAAATGCTGTTCGCACTCGTCACAAGTCACGCCACCCATGAACACCTTGGCGCTGGCTCGTATCTTCTGTGGCTCTTCGCATGAGCACACACCCACTAGAAGGTTCTTGTTGCGCTTCTTCTCCTTGTCTCCTGTCTTAAGTACGCAAGACACAAGAGAGATAGCCTTGTCTAGGCGGGCAATCATATCCGCCCAAGTCTCGGCGCACTCGTTGGACACCTCGGTGTGGCTCCACCCAATAGAGCGGGCTTCCGTAATGGTGAGACCGAACACACCCTCGGCGGTGTTCTTGAAGTGCTTGTTATGTCGTCCGTTACTATCGCAATCCTTAACACCCTTGGCAATGTTCACGGCGTGAGCCATCTCATGGAGCAAGGTGCCCGCCGTTTCTCTTCCGCCTCGGCGCAAGCCTTCACCCGTTAGGACTATCTCGTGGAAACCCTCGCCCGCCTCGGTTGCCCATGCGGGAGCGGTTGTTATGTGTCCATACTTGACGCTCCCCGCCTTGCTTGTCGTGTCTCGGTCAATCACGATAATGACATTAGGAAGGGTTACCCCTGTCTTAAGTCTCACAATCTCGGCGGTCTCATAATAGAGAGCGGTCACCTCGTCAATAAGTGGAGCAAGTGTCAATCGTTCCAGAGTCTCGGCTATTGGTGCCTCGGTTGTGACCTTCTTGGTCTTGGTTGTTGTTGCCATGTTTCCCCCTTGGGATTAGGTGGAGCGGGTGCCCCACTTGATGTTGATTTCATCTTATCGGCATATGTTCAACACTTGGTGGATTTCCACCATATTTCTATTTGTAGTGTGCAAGTATTTTTTCTATTTCGTCATGACGATATTTTCATGGGTGGACATAGCGCAAGGGGGGTTACTCACGGGTAAGGTACCGTAGAACGCTTCTCATGGGATTCCCACATAATGAGACAGTAGACAAGTCTTAAGACATGATAGGCACACCTAACTAATAAACATAGGGAACACCAAGAGTCAACGACTGTTCCCAACAGACCCCGACTGTTAACAACTTGCACACAGCAACTAATAAAGTTAGGGAGCCAACAGTCACCGACTCTCCAACATGAGAACCATTCCCACTAGGCAGGATTGGGACGAGGGCACCTAGTTTTGTGATGAAACACACTATGGGGGGGTGGTGTTACGAGACTTGCCTACTGTTTGGTAGTTGTGCCTGCAAACTAACTGGTTAGTTAGTTGTGCTATGCAAGTACTGTCATGCAACTGGGGGTGTGCCGAGGCTGGTACCACTGTATATATGTATTATGTGCGAGTGACGGTTTCACTCTTTTGGTGTGTTGGGGTTTGGTTGGTCACTGTGTGTGGTGGGTTGTCACTCTGGGTGGTGTTATACGGTTGGCGGAGGAGGGAGGAGTTTCCAAACTGGAAAACCACTAACTTAAGTTGGCAAGGAAAGAAAAAAAGTAATTCACCGACTTGGAAGTTGGCACTGGCTTCACTTCTTGCTTCTTTGCAAACAACCGCTGGCGTAGCCAAGGGCGTTAGCCGCTTTAGCGGAACAGGATTACTGGCAGTCTGGGTTTAGCCTCCCCCACGGTTTAGGTATCACATTGATACCAAGGTCGCCGTAGCCAAATTCTTTTAGCCGACACCTGAAAGGTTGAACATATGTCGTTGTTCACGCTGCTTGAATCTCTTACACAATAGGGGAACAACCATCTGTTTCAGATGTTCTTGATTGCAGGATTCATCTACCCCAGTTCCCTGGTGTGAAATGCCCCGTACCATGCAAACGGTATACAGCCTTGCCTGCCTTGACGCTATCCCAGCGTGGAGGTCTTGTGAAGTTGACATCAGCATAGCATGTGTTGTGTTACTATCAACCAATACTTCATAGTTATTTAAGGAATACCGATGGCAGCAAAAAAATTACCCGCTAAGAAAATGGTGGCACCGTCTAAGCCTAAAGAAAAGCCACATGGTTTTAACCAGACTTTGCCATCGGTTGTGGAAAAAAAGAAGGCAGCCGAACGAGCAGGCGTTCTTGCATCCGATAAAAAAATTCTTGCTGAAGCAGCAAAACTCAATCAAAGGTATCGTGCGCAAGACAAGAAAGATAATCTGGGTTTTGGCTTGATTAATGTTACCTATCGTGATAAAAGTGGCAAGTTAAAAAACTCCGTAGAAAACCGTGCGCCAGGAACCACTTTTCCTAAAGACGATGTGGTTTACCTGTACAACAAAGACAAACCAAAGAAGAAGAAGTAATGAAACAGAAGCCTGTTTGGGAAAAAGAAAACCCAAAGAAAAAGTCTTCTCCTCTTACCTCCTCTCAAAAGACAGCAGCAAAAGCACGGGCTAAGAAGGCGGGTCGTCCGTACCCGAATCTTGTTGATAACATGGCTGCATCCCGAAACAAAAAAGGAAAGTAACATGCCACAGGTAGGAAAAAAGAAGTTCCCATACACAGACGCTGGAATGAAAGACGCTAAAATGGTGGCTAAGAAGTCTGGCAAAAAAATGAAGATGGCTCCTAAGAAGAAAAAGTAATGGCAGCAAAGAAGGACCCCCGACTTGAACGGGCTGGGGTGTCTGGGTTTAATAAACCAAAGGCAACTCCTAAGCATCCAACTAAATCTCATGTTGTTGTAGCCAAAGTTGGTAGCGAAGTGAAACTAATCCGTTTCGGACAACAAGGTGTGTCAGGTTCCCCTGACGGGTCTGCACGCAACAAAGCGTTCAAAGACCGTCATGCTTCTAACATTGCTAAAGGAAAAATGTCTGCTGCGTATTGGGCTGACAAAGTTAAGTGGTAGAATAAAACCCGATGGGAACTAAACGCACAGTTTCCCCCGCTGACCAAGCAAAATTTTTTGCAGCAATTACAGCAGGGCAAACAATCACACAAGCGTCCCGTACTGCTGGCATCCATGTCAACACAGGTTCCAAATGGTTAGCAAAAGCCAGAGCCGCAGAAGCAGTCCGTAAAGAAGCAACCGCTAAAGCATCTAAGGTTCAACGCAACGAAGGTGGTAGCCAGCGTGATGATTACAACGCTTTTATGGATGCTATTGATTTACCTTCTGCTGTCCCTGATGACAAACTGTGTGATGAAGCCCGCCGTGGTAAAGAAGACTTTGCTTTCTTTCGTGAGTATTACCTAGGACGGGTACCTTCCCCGTGGCAGGTTGAAGCAGCACTTACTCTTGTAAAACTGTTGGAGTCTGAAGAAAAAGAATTTGTTGTTATGAATGTCCCGCCAGGTGCAGGAAAATCAACCCTGTTTCACGATGTGGCTGTGTGGGCAATTATTCGTAACCGCAGGGTGCGTGTCATGATTGGTTCTGTATCTCAGAACATGGCAAAGATGTATTCACGCCGTATCCGTGAAACCTTAGAACGAGTACAACCAATTGAACCAGACCCAGGTATGGTACAAAAAGGATTAGCAGTAAATGCTGGAGGGTGTTTAACAATTGACTATGGAAGATTCAAACCAACCGATAAAGGTGCCCTATGGCGGGCAGAAGAATTTGTCGTGGAGCAACTTGACGGAAACGGTTTGGACAACAAAGAGCCAACTGTCCGTGCCTACGGAATTGAAGCAGAGTTCATTGGGCACCGAGCCGACCTATGTCTCTTTGACGATGTTGCCTCACCTGACAATGCACGAGAAAGCGTGGCTAGGGACAAACTTCTGGAAAGATGGGACGGAGTGGCAGAAGCCCGTTGCGACCCAGGCGGGTTGTTGGCTGTTGTCGGGCAGAGACTCGGTTCGGGGGACCTTTACGCTCATTGTCTCGCCAAAGAAACCTACGACATTGAAGAAGATATCAATTACGATGGGTCAGATGTCCATACCCCTGAAGATGTATCTGAAGGTGTACCAGTACGGCAAAAAAAGTACCGCCATATCATCTATAAAGCGTATTATGAGGAACTTGACACGGGTAAAGAATCTCGTTCTTTCAAATCTTTACCGTATCCAGACGGACCGCTACTAGAACCCAAGCGTCTACCCTGGAAAGACCTATCATTTGTACGGTACAACAAACCAGATGTATTCAAAGTTGTATATCAACAAGAAGACCTGGATTTAGACTCTAAACTGGTACAACGCACCTGGATAACAGGTGGCATAGGACTAGATGGGGTGGACTACCCAGGATGTGTAGATGCAGACCGTCAACCAGGGTATATCCCTGAAGGTTTAGCGCACCCGTGGGTATCTATCGTCGCTGTAGACCCCTCACCTACCATGTTCTGGGCATTTGTGTGGATTATCTACCAGCCAAATACAAACCTTTACCATGTTGTAGATATTGAACGAGTGAAACTATCCGCTGAAGAAGTCCTCGGTTATGACACCATGACAGGTGAATACTCAGGGTTGATGGACAGGATGCAGGAACGCTCATACCAAATGGGCTACCCAATCTCGCATTGGATTGTTGAAATCAACGCAGCCCAACGGTTCCTTCTAGCCCACGACTTTGTACGCAAATGGCAAGCCCTTCACCGTGTCAATGTTGTGCCTCACACCACTAGCCGAAACAAACTAGACGAATCACTGGGTGTGGAATCATTATTGCCGCCAGTTATCAGGTCGGGAGCCTTACGCCTGCCTTCTATGAAGGGTAACTGGAAGACTCTTGCCGCTTCAGACGAGTTAACTAAATGGTCTAGAGATAAGAAACATGGCACAGACATTGTTATGGCTTTATGGATGGCTCTACTTAACCTGCCGAACCTAACCGAATCCAAACCACCACCCCGCCAATGGCGACCATCCTGGCTTAAGTAAGGCTAATATGTTATCGTTGCATTGTTTGAGTCACACTAAAGGTCACGCATGAAATCAGTTGAAGAAATAGTTGACCTCTACCGCCAGCGTGTTACTGCCCAAGGTCCTATCCTTTCACAAATGCGCCAAGTACGCCAACTTGCTAACGGCGATGTGGTTGTCCCACTAAACGAATTAGACCGCAACACTAAGTCTTCTGTTGCAAACCTACTGGTACAAGGTCTTGACCAGATGAGTATGCGTGTATCAAGCACTATGCCAGTGCCTTATTTCCCTGCATTGCGTGAAGGTTCAGACCGTTCAATGCAGATGGCTCGTGACCGTAAGCGTGCAATGCTTTCTATCTGGGACCAGAACCGCATGAATATGAAGATGCGTCGCCGTGCACGACACTTACTTGCATACAGCAACTCACCTATCTATATCAAACCTAACTTTGATAAGCGTATTCCAGAGTGGCAGTTACGCAACCCACTAGATACCTTCCCCGCACCAGTTTCAGACATTGATAACCCAGTTCCAATGGATTGTATTTTCTCTTATAGCCGTACATACGCATGGCTAACTCAAAACTTTGGTCCAATGATTAATGGCACGCTGCGTGTAGGGCAACCACAACCAGATGACATGTTTACTGTGTTGGAATATGTATGCGAAACTGAAGTAGTTACCCTTGTTATGGGATACGAAAAAGAGCGTGACCCTATCAGCGGTAGTGCCTACTTTGGTTCCCCATCGGTAGAACTATCCCGTGTCAGCAACCGTGCAGGTATGCCACTTGTTATTGTTCCACAACGCATTACGCTTGATAAACCACACGGACAGTTTGACGGTCTACTTGGTATGTACTACACCCGTGCCCGTTTACAAGCCCTCACTGAAATCGCTATTGAGCGTGGCATCTTCCCAGATGAATACCTTGTTGCACGACCAGGCGAGAACCCAGAGATTATTCAAATTGCTGACGGTAAATCAGGGCAGTTAGGTGTTGTTAAAGGTGGAGACATCCAAATACAACAGTCCAATCCTGGGTATAAAACAGACACAGCACTAGACCGTTTAGAGCGTCAAGAGCGTCTTGAAGGTGCAATCCCTGCCGAGTTTGGTGGAGAATCAGGAACCAATATCCGTACAGGTCGCCGTGGTGACAGTGTATTGGCAGCAACCGTAGACTTCCGAGTACAAGAAGCACAAGAAATCTTTGCATCATCCATGATTGAAGAAGACAAAATCGCTATCGCTATTGAAAAAGCCTATTGGGGTGCTAGTTCTAAATCATTCTTTATGCCAGGTATGGGCGGTGGAATCAAAGATTACACACCAAACAAACTATGGGAAACAGACTTCCACTATGTTGCATATTCCGCAGCAGGTTCCGATGTGAACAGTCTCATTGTTGGTCTTGGTCAGCGTCTCGGTACAGGACTTATGTCTAAAGAATCAGCCCGTGAAGCAGACCCTCTCATTTCAGACCCAGAACTAGAGAAGGACCGTCTCGTTGCTGAAGGTATTGAAGCAGCATTGTTGTCTTCTATTCAGGCACAAGCAGCCGACCCGAACGGTCCATACCAACCAGACGACCTTGCATACATCGCATCGCAAGTACAATCAAACAAGATGAATCTTTCACAAGCAATCATGGCTGCACAGAAGCGTGCGCAAGCACGACAGGCTGCACAAGCACCAGCGGGTTCACCTGAAACAATGCCAGGACTTGCTATGCCAGGTATGGGTGCCGAACAACCTATTGGTGGCGGTGGACCAGCATCATTAGAATCACTTTTAGGTGGTCTTGGTGGACCACCAGCAGGAGCAGAAGCACAACCAGGGTCACCAGGTGGTGTCTTAAGTCTTGCTAGTCAACTCGGAGGAGCATAATGGCTGAATACCCAAACCGTTCCGACCTGCGTAACCCCGCAGGAAAAATTGCTGCAAAGGCTGCAACAGGTCAAACATACGGTGAAGCAGGAAAACAAATGGCTGCACAACAGTCAGTACCTATGGGGGCATCACCAAGTGCTGCGCCTCAGCCAACGCAACCAGTGAATCGTCCTGTTGCTGGAAGTGTTGTTGACATGATGGCACCAACTCAACGCCCTGAAGACATGATGGCTCCTATCATGAACAACAGACCGTCAATTCTTCCTATGTCTAACCCTGTTCTTGAAGAACTGGAAACCTTGTACCGCATGTATCCGAACGATGACCTTGCTAGTTTGTTATCTGCAATCAAGTACAATGGAATGTAATGCAACCTGTTGAAAACGAAGATGCTATATGGATGACAATTGCGCAGGAAGCCGAACGCCGTCGCCAGATGGCTATTACTGGGACACCAGAACAGGCGTTGCGTGCAGGGCAACTACATAGCCAGTTCCCATCTTTATCTCCAGGTGTAAAACTTGCAGCCGCAAAAGCAAACCTTACTGACGAACAAGTCAAAGAGATTGCCCGCACTGCTGCCCCTTTAGATTTAGAACCTAAAACACCAAAGAAAAAATCTTGGATTGACCGCAATGTTACGGACAAAATTAAAACTGCTTCCCGTTATGGGATGGCTGGTTTAGAGTTCATACCTCAAACGGTTGTTGGTGCTGCAGCACAAATTGCTGACGCTGATGATGGTGGAGATATTGGCGGTTGGTTTATATCAACAGACCTAGGCTCCCTTATTGCCAATGATGAGGAGGCTGGTGATGGTTTCTTTATTGGTGGTAAAGCAAAACAACTTCAATCAGACCGTGTGCGCAGATACCGTGGAACAATCAACGGTGAAGCATTTACCCTTGGTCGTGGTTTAGCATCAACTTTTCTTGAACCAAACACAAACGCATACCGTTTACTATCTGGTGCTGTTGATGCAGCCACTGCAATTGCAATTCCATCTATCCCAATAGTAGGCGCAATCGGTAAAGCAGCCCGTGCGGTAGAAGAAGGCGCAGACATATCTAAAGGCTTTGGTCTTGTAGGCAAAGGTTTATCTGCAGTAAGCCAAACCGATACTGGTGCTGAGGTTCTTTCTAAAGTGGGTGCAGCCTCCCGTATCGTAGGCAAGGGCAGCAAAGAAGTCATGACTACTGCTGCGAACGCAACAGAACGAGCAGCCATGCGTGCCAATGTGGGCATCGTCGGTAACGATATTGACATTGCACAAAGCAACAGATTCTTTAGAACAGATTTTGGTCGGCGTATCATTCAACGCACCGCAGAAACAAATGACTTTGCCGAGACACGCAAACTATGGGGTGGCAAGTTAGACCCTGCAACAACCATGAGACTTGCTGCCGCCAAAACAGAAGAAGAAGTAATGGCTGGCGTACTTGATGTTTTAGGTACACAAGTTTCCAACATTGCAGGAGTTGGTGGTGGACGCAGAACATATAGGTCGCTCGCCCAGCGCAATAAACTTATTGAACTTGCACCTTTTGGTGAAGGAGTCTCACGAGCATTTTCAAAGATGCCAATGCACAACATCAACTTGTTCCAGGCTGAAACCCCTCGTGACCAGATTACCCAACTTGACACTGTTGAAAGAGTATTAAAACTATTTAAGGCTGACCCAGAAAAACAGGCTAGTTATATTAACCGTGCAGGTGAACTTTTACTTTCTAAAGACACAGGTAAAATCGCAGACTTTTACGATGACCTCATGTTTGAAGCAAAAGATTCAATGAAGTTTTTTGGTACACACCCAGACCTTGTTGACCAACTTTACAAAGTACATGGTGATTATGTAGAAGGTGCTAAAGCCAACAGTGTTGACATTTTTGGCAACAGAACTGACGATGGTTTGTACCGCACACTTCATGGTCTACCACCTGATGCGGATGCAAGAATATATGTTGGTGGTACTTTAACTTCTGAATTTAGTAAGAACGAATTTTTTATTCCAGACCCTAAACAAGTTCGTCGTTTAACAAACAACTTCAACTGGTTGTGGGTTAAAAATAAATCAGACCCTAACCTTATAAATCTTGACAAGGCTGGTGCATTGCGCATGCCTTTTGCTGCGTTGGATTTTGTTCAAGAACAAGTGTGGCGTAAATACATCACAACAACAATAGGCAACTTTGTACGAAACACTGTTGACTCTCAAATTTCCCTTGCCTTGTCAGGCAAAACAGGAACAAGTCTTTTCTACCACCCGTTTCATTGGATGAGTTATGTCAACCATGAAGTAGGTCAAGAAACCTTGACAGGTAAAAGTTGGAAAATACCTGGTTCCGTAGATAATGTTGATGAATCATTGTCGGATTACAAGTCGGTTCTAGGTTCTCAAGTTTCTGCATACTATAAAGACCCCCTCATTGCCCGTCAAAGAGCGGCAAGGACTGGACAGTTCACCCAGTACGAACGCCGTCTTGACCAAGTAGATAACACTGTTGCCAGAGCGCATGGTGATGAGATTGGAAAACTTAACGCTGACTGGGATACCCGAAGAATGGCAGAAGGAAAAACTGTTGACGAACTTTATGACCTAATTAAACCTGCCGACCCTAAAGCAATCCCTGACCCAGAAGGACTTAAGTGGTTCAAGGAAGTTGAACAAGAATTTAAAAGAGGTAAGGAAATTTGGGACAACGCCACACAAACATACAGTTTTGAAAAAATTGATATGAATGTACCAGGCAACCTAAAGCGTTTGATAGAAGCAAACAGTGCCCGTCTTGAAAAAATAACAGGCAACCATCCTGAACTATTAGACATTGTTGCACAGGGTCGTCTTACCAAGCGTGCCCAAAGAGTTAAAGTTGGTGACAAGATTGTTGGCGACCTTAAAATTGGTGGTCGTGTTGAAGTCACTAAAGACATAATCGTCTTCGGTAAAAAGAAAAAAGAAACATACCTGGCAAAAATTGTTAGTGAAACAAAAACTGCTAACGGTACAGAATACTTTGTTGAACCTTTTGCTTTTGTTGAGGGAAACATCACATCCAAACTTGAGTCAGTTTTAAGAGACAAAAACATTTACATGGACAAACGCATGCCACGGTATGTTGTCGGTGAAGTTCGTGTTCCTAACACTTCAGCACAGGACCAAATTATTAAGTCAATGGATATGATGGTTGACAAGTTCCACACAACCCTCTATACGAAACCAATCTCAGAACTTGAACGCTCACCAGCCTTCAGAAGTTTCTATTACGAACGGATAGAAAAACTTGCTCAATCACTTGATGAAGTATCTCTAAACAAAATCATTGATGACCTAACAACTCGTGCTGCTTCAGATGGTTCTAAACCAGAAAATTATTTGACACCTCAAGTGTGGAACAAACTTCAAGACCTTAAAGCAAACCCAGACAAACTATACGGCACATTAAACGCCGACGAGGTATCAAGTTGGGCATCTGCCGCAGCAGTTGATGAATACAAAAAAACTTTCTACAACGCTGTTGAACGCCGAAACGGTACAGATGTTATGCGTCTTATCGCACCGTTCGCCCAGCAACAGGCTGAGTTCTTTGGTCGTATGTCTCGGTTCTTCTCAGTCCCAGTTGCAGGTGGTTCACTTGGTTATCTGCCTAACCCAGACAACTTCCGCAAACTGCAGTTCACTGTTGAGAACGGGCGTGAAGCAGACCCAGACGGCGATGGTCGTGGAATTTTTTACAAGGACCCAAGCACGGGGCAATACACTATGTCCATCCCTCTTACGGGTTACCTAACAAAGATGGTTACAGGGGTAAACGCAGATTTTACTTTTGGTGTTAAAGGTTTGGCACCTGGTCTTGACTTCCGCCCAGGTCTTGGACCATTCATGACAATGGCTACCAGTGTAATTTTGCGAAAAGTCCCAGAGCAAGACTTTGTTCGTAAAATGCTTTTGCCTTATGGCGAAAGAACAAACTTTGGTAGCACCTTCACACCAACATGGGTAACCAAGATATATGAGGGAATCACTGGCAATGGTCGTTTCTTTGCTAACACCTACGCTGAAACAATTCAAGCGTTGGCTGCAACAGGCAAGTATGACCTATCTAATGTGGACGATAAAGCCCGCATGGAAGATGAAGCAGAAGATAAGGCACGAGCATTCGCTATCCTTCGTGGCGTAATACAGTTCACTGGTCCAGCAGCAGGAGATTTTGATTTCAGTGTTGTAACAAAAGAAGGAGACACCCACACAGTTGGGTTGGCGACAGCACTCCAGGCACTACGGGAAAACAACCCCGACACAGCCGCTTTGCGCTTCATTGAAATCTTTGGTGAAAATGCGTTTATTTATTTGTCAAACAAAACAACCACCGAGATGGGTGGTCTTGGAGCGTCAAAAGAATTTGGTAATTTTGAAAGAAGCAACCCAGATTTAATTCGTAAATACAAAGAGATTGCTGGGTTCTTCGGTCCTTCAGGAACAGACTTTGACTTTGAAGTTTACACCCGACAGTTAGAAACGGGTTTCCGTAAGAGACTTACTCCAGATGAAATGATTGATGCCTCTCAGAAAGCAATCGGCATGGCTTTCTACAATGACATGAAATCAGAGTTCGGTCCCAAGATGAACAAAGACCAACGGGCATATCTTGCTAACTACAAACTGGCAATCATCGCCAAGTACCCTGGGTTTGGCAAGATGAACCTTGACCCAGGTAAAACTTCTCGTAACATCAACCAGTTGTTTGAGGCTGCAAAAACCGAGGGATTGCAAAACAACGATGTCGCAACTGCTGTTAAGTATTATGAGGAGATTCGTGGTCAAGCACTGGCAGAAGCAATCAGGCGTGGCTTCCCTTCTCTGGCATCTTCTGAACTTGGCGACCTTCACGAGTACCTTTACGATTATGCCAGCACGCTCACCGAGCAGACCCCTGACTTCGGTAAGGTATATGACAGACTACTTTCACAGGAATTGGAATAATGGCAGCAAAAAAACAAACACCTAGTACCCCTACAACTGGAACAACTGTTCCTGCTAACCCTTCTTTGGCTCCTGCAAACTATCAAGCAGCAGGAAACACATTGCCTATAGGCACTGGGTATGCGGCAAACTCCAACACTGGTGTCTCCGAAAACTATTTTATTGAAGGCAACAAGGTTTCTGGAATTATTGAAAACGGACAACCAATCCCTTTTTATAATTTAAGCACATTCCCTCGTGAACTCCTTGCTAGTTATGGCACGGATGAAGTCGCAAGAAAAACTTTTCTTAATAAACTTTACTCCCGTGGATGGTATAAGGGCGACGACAAACCAGGCGGTGGTTTATCTGATGAAGACGAAACAGCAGTCTATAGACTCTTGTATGCTTCAAACCTGACACAAACACCGTTTACTAAAGTTCTTTCTTCAGTTAAGCAATCACCATTTGTAAGCGCATCAGGGAAGGGTGCAGGTTTTAGACCGTCATCCACTGAAGACCTTGTTGAAGTAGCAAATCGTACTGCCCTGTCAACTATCGGACGCAAGTTATCTGCTGAAGAATCATCCAGGTTTTCAAGGGCTTACCAAGCAAGCCAACAAACCGAAGCCTCTGGTGGTATGTCTGCTCCTAGCACTGAAGTATTTTTCAAGAACCGCATTGAAAAAAAGTACGGTGCTGAATCTGACGGGTACAAATATCTATCTGCTATTAGCAATGTAGCAAAACTTATGGAGAACATGTAATGGCTGCTAAAAAAAGAACCCCTGCCCCACCGCTTGCCCCGCTTGGACAAACTCCTACTGCTACAACACCAACGACAACCGTTGTTCCAGGAACACTCACATACCCAACTGTTGCTCCTGCAGCCAATACAACTCCTCAATGGATAAAGAAGCGTGCTGCTGCATATGTAGTTGCTCTTGGTTTAAGTCCTGCTGCTGCAAAAAAGAAAGCAACGGATGAAACAAACGATAGAACTATTGATGCTGAAGCCAGCGACCCGTTCTTCATAATGGGGTCTGAACCTTTAGAAGGACCTGGTTCAGCAAAGAAATTCCTTGCTGCTTTGAATAAAGCAAAGGTGAACCAGGCAACAAGCAGGTGGGCTGTACCTGGTTATGGTTTGTATACCGACCAAGAGTATTACGACCTTCGTGCTGCTGCTGTTAAGTCTGCTGCTGATGAGGCTGCCTCTGGTGGTGGCGGAGACGACAATGGCGGTTCCAGCGGCGGCGGTGGCGGTAGGGAACCAAGAGATTTTGGCGGAACAAAACCAGCAAGACCAGTTGAGGGTGACACATACACAAACTCTAAGAAGGTTAAGTTCACATTCAAAGGTGGAAAATATGTACGCACAGCAGTCATCGCTGGTGCCACTGACACAACTTCAGATGCGTGGAAAAAAAATGTTCAAGAAGAATTTGGTTCTTTATGGGATGTTTACAATAGTGACCCTGAAGTTAAAAAAGTAATTGACGATGCCGTCAAGGGTGGCTACCAAGACGATGAACAAAAGATGAATGCAAAACTTCAAAACACATCTTGGTATCGCACCACTCAACAGTCAGCACGGCAGTGGGCTGTTCAGCAATCAACCGACCCTGCCACAGCAGAATCACGGGTTGTTAATTCTATTGAAGAATTAAGAGTTGACGCAAGCAACCTGGGTTTTACCCTCCCTGATGAAGCATTGCGCAAACTTGCTACTGACTCAATAAAGTTTGGTTGGTCACCCCAACAGAAATTAAATGCTTTAGGTTCGGAGCAGGTAGCAAACGCTCAACTCGGTGGTGCACAGGGCATGGCTGACTTAAGACAGTCTTCTGTTGCCCGCAACCTTCGTGCTAAAGCAGCAGCCTTTTTTCAGAAACCATCAGAAGAAATGATTAGTAGTTTTACACAGCAAATTCTCACTGGTCAAAAGAGTGAGGTGCAGTTTGAAGAAGCAATGCGTGGTTCTGCCCGCACCCAGTTCCGTTCATTGCAGCCAGCCCTTGACAAAGGTGAAGATGTTGCTACTGCTATGTATGCCTATACACAACAAGCAAAGTCAATCCTTGGCAACGCTGTTGATACAAGCCAGATTGACTGGACCCAGGATAAATGGAACAAGGCTTTGAATTTTCAGGATGCAAAGACTGGTGAATACCGTCAGATGGATTTGTGGGAATGGAATAAATATCTGCGTACCCTCCCTGAGTGGCAGAATACAAATGAAGCAAAATCGGCGTATGGTGACTTAGCCATATCGTTGGCTCGTGGATTTGGAAAGACGGCGTAATGTCAGCAAGAGATGATGCAATTGATTTCCTTCGGCAGTTTGGGTTGGACTCTTTGATTTCCAATCTTGATTCTGCTTTGCAGGATGACCCAACTATTTTTAGTGGTCAGTATGGTCAGGAGCGTATGTTCCGTGCTATCAACACCACCGAGTTATACAAGAAGCGGTTTGCGGGTATGGCTTTGCGGGAGAAGAACGGTTACAAACCTATTAGCGAGTCTGACTATATTGCTATTGAAAAAGAGTTTGACCAGACCCTTCGTGTCAACGGCATGCCTAAAGGGTTTTACGATAAGCAAGAAGACTTTGCATCATTTATTGGCAACGATGTCCGTGCAGACGAACTCAACACCCGTATCCAGCAAGGATACAAAGCAGTATATGAAACCGAACCAGGCACCAAGGAAGAACTAAAGCGTCTATACGGTCTTCAAGATAACGACATCGCAGCGTTCCTTATTGACCCAACCAGGTTTAAACAGTCAGAGGCTGTTACCAAGGCTGAGGCTGCAAGGCGAGCCAACGCTGCCCGTGAGCAAGGACTTCAACTTACTGCTGCCCAATCAGAAGAACTGGTCAACCGTGGTGTTGGTCAAGCAACAGCACAACAAGGTTTCCAGGCGTTAGCACAAACCCAAGAACTATTTGGTACAACCACAGCAGAAGCAGCATCAGGTGAACAAGCCATCACCCAAGAAGAACAAATTGCTGGGGTCTTTGGAACCAACGCTGAAGCCCGCCAAAAAATTGAAGCCCGTAAACGGAAACGCACCGCACAATTTCAACAGGGTGGTTCACTCCTTGCCAGTCAAACAGGCAACATAGGTTTAGGCACAGTAGGGCAGTAGCACACAACAAAACAATGTGCTAACTTAAGTCTTGACCCCGATGGGGAGACATTGCTAACAGCCCCCCTAGTTAGCGATTGTAAAACGGGGTGTAAATATGTAGCCATCACAGCCCTCCGTTGTGATGTGGACTTAAGGAGAGTGCCATAATGTCAAACTTTGAAGATGATTTCAACGAAGACGACTACGACCAGCCAGCAACTGAAACGAACCCAGTTCGTGCAAGGATGAAGCAACTGGAAAAGGAAGCCAAAGAACTACGCAAACAAGTTGCAGAGTTCGCAGTAACCCAACGAGAGTTGGCTTTTGCAAAAGCAGGGATAGACCCCGCTTCACCACAAGCCAAGTATTTCGTTAAAGGATACGACGGTGACTTAAGTCCAGAAGCAATCAGGGCAGCCGCAGAAGAAGCACAACTGATTACACCCCAACCTGTTCAAGCAGACCCAGACAAGGCAGCATGGCAGCAAACCAATAGGATTGCCGCTGGAGCCGAGACTGCTTCTGAAGGACCATCTTGGGTTAAACGAATCAGGGACGCATCGTCAGCAGAAGAAATTTCTAACATTTTTGCAGAGGCACAAGCCCAAGGTATCAACCTTGGTTAACCAAACCCCCCTCTAAAATTTAAGGAAAACCCCAAATGGCTGATTATTACGCAGCAGAAACAGGCACCTCCAACCTCAATGTTGACCAGGTTGCCTTTGAGAAGTTGGCATATTTTGCCCTTCGTCCAGAAATGTACTTTGACCAGTTCGCAGATGTTCAAGCAACAAACGCAACTAACCCAGGTGCATCCGTCAAGTTCACAGTCTTCGCAGACCTTGCAGCAGCAACCACTGCTCTTGGTGAAGCAGAAGATGTAACTCCAGTCGCCATGAGCGACGCTCAAGTTACTGTGACCCTTGAAGAATATGGTAACGCAACGGTAACAACCGCTAAGTTGCGTGCTTCATCCTTCCTCCCTGTGGACCCAGTAGCCGCTAACGCTGTTGGTTACAACGCTGGTTTGTCAATTGACACCATCGCTCGTAACGCTGTCCAGGCTGGAACAAATGTTATTTACGCAACGGGTGGTACAGATACCGCTACGGCTCGTATTGACATGGATGTTGATGACACCATCACCGCTAAAGATGTCCGTCGTGCAGTGGCTCAATTGCGTGGAGCGAATGTTCCAACAATTGGTGGCAACTATGTCGGTTTCATCCACCCAGATGTTTCGTACGACCTTCGTGGTATTACAGACGCATCAGGTTGGCGTGACTCATACAAGTACACCAACGCAATGCCTCTTTACAACGGTGAAATTGGTATGTTTGAAGGCGTTCGCTTTATGGAGTCGGCTCGTGCTCCAATCTTTGCAAACGCTTTCAACGGTTCAGGTGCCGCTGGTACAGGTGACTCATACGGAACACTCATCATGGGACAGCAGGCTCTTGCCAAGGCTGTATCTATGGGTGGCGAGTATGGCGCACAGCCAACAATCGTGTACGGAACAGTTACAGACCTCTTGCAGCGTTTCCGCCCAGTTGGTTGGAAGCACTTCGTTGGTTACGCAGTATTCCGTCAGGAAGCACTTCGTCGTATTGAATCTGCTTCAAGCATCGGTTCAAACGCCGCCTAATTCCCGACAAGGAATTGCGAAAGCCCCTGCCGAAAGGTGGGGGCTTTTGCTATTCTTAAGACATGACTACCTTTAAACCACCCACAGATAACTATGTGAACTGGGCTTTACCAGGCGAGCGTGGCATCCTTGCTGTCTTAAGACCTGGAAGGCGTGGACGCAATGTGTTCAAAATGAACGACGGTTCGTTCACTGAGTTCCAACCATCAGAACAAGAAGATGTTGCTATCACCTACCACGGTGGTCATGTCCACACGATTGATGCCACAGAAGAAGCAGACCTGCGGGCTGCGGGATATGGAGACTACATTGAAGCATAGGGAAACACATCCAGGTTTGGATGTTGAGGGTTGTTTCGGATGCCGAGTAGCAGGGGTACAGATGGGGTCTAACTCCACCACCACCAAAGGTGAAGCGGTGTCTCATATTAACCAGCGTGAAAAGAACTGGTCTAAAGATATGCCTGCCTATAAGCGTTTACGGGCTGAAGGTTTGCAACCTAAAACGATTGACGGATGCCATGCTGTTGAACAACTGGCTACTTCTCGCCATCAAATTGAAGGAACGCCAGCACCTCTTTAGTGCTACAATCTTTGCTGTATGGCTCAACCCGCTGACCAAGACCTAACCATCACTCGTGGTGATACTGAAACCCTCGTTGTGACTATCACGACTGACGGGTCTACAGCCGTTGATATCACAGGTCGCACCTACGCATCTCAGATTCGCACCCAGCAGGACTCCACAACTATCAAGGCTTCGTTCACTTGCACGGTTACTTCTGCTGCTACGGGTCAGGTCACTTGTGTCTTAAGTGCGACATCTTCTGCTACTTTGTCTGCTGGACTTTATTTCTGGGATTTGCAGGAAACCGCTTCAGGTGTTGTCTCTACTATCTTGTCAGGCAATGTCACGGTTCTTGCTGATGTGACGAGGTAGCAATGGCTACCACCCTTATCACGGTTAATCGTGGCGGTTCATCTTTAACCACTTACTTGATTGCTGTTACTCGTACTACTGAATCTGTTGGTGCGCTTGCTGTCCCTGCTGTTACGGCTACAACTGTTGACGCTCTTATCACTGTTGTTACTACGGGTAACTCTGGTCCACAGGGGGCGACGGGTCCTACGGGTCCGACTGGTTCTACAGGGTCGCAGGGTGTAACGGGTCCTACAGGTTCACAAGGTATTCAGGGTGTTACTGGTCCTACTGGTCCAACTGGTGCTGCATCTACGGTCACAGGACCTACAGGTGCGCAGGGAGTCACAGGTCCGACTGGACCTACAGGTGCCGACTCGTTCGTCACAGGACCTACAGGACCCCAGGGTGTTACAGGTCCTACAGGTGCAGCCAGCACGGTTACTGGACCGACAGGTCCTACAGGGGCGCAAGGCGTTACAGGTCCAACGGGAGCGCAAGGACCTACTGGTACACAAGGACCACAAGGGGCTTTAGGAAATACTGGTCCAACTGGACCAACTGGACCTACAGGACCTACAGGACCTACAGGTTCAACAGGTGCCGCCTCAACAGTTACAGGTCCTACAGGACCTACAGGTGCAACAGGACCAATAGGTGTTACTGGTCCAACAGGTGCCGCTAGTACGGTTACAGGTCCTACTGGTCCGACAGGTCCAGGTGGACAATCATCTAGTTTCTATGACTATAAAATTGATACAGGGACAACAAGTGGCAACCCTGGAACTGGGTTGATTGCATACAACAACGCAACACAAACATCTGCTACACAATTACAAATAAACCATATTGACCAAGATGGTTACGACATTGACTTGTTCCTTGGGATTCTAAAAGCAAACGACACTATCTATATTCAAGATGCTGCTAACTCTGCCAACTACCAAAAATTTATTGTTAATGGAACCGTTGTAGATAACGGCAACTCTTGGCTTGATATACCTGTTGCTTACTCTGCTAGTGCAGGTACGGGCGCAACTGGTTTTGCCGATAATTTGAATGTCATTGTTGTTGTGGCTAACATCGGTCCTACAGGTCCTACAGGTGCTACGGGGGCTGCCTCTACGGTGACTGGACCTACAGGTGCGCAAGGTATCCAAGGTATCCAAGGTGTAACTGGACCTACAGGTGCAACTGGTGCAGCCTCTACGGTCACAGGACCAACTGGACCAACTGGTTCTACAGGTACGGCAGGACCGACAGGTCCTACAGGGGCGCAAGGACCTACTGGTGCGCAAGGTATCCAAGGTATCCAAGGGAACACGGGGGCTACAGGTCCGACTGGTGCAACTGGCGCAACAGGCATCCCTACTGCTTCACTTCAAATGTTTGCAGGGGCAGTAACACAAACAGTGCTTGCAGGGGTTGTAACAACAACAGCACCTAGCGGTTGGTTGTTATGCAATGGCAATGCAATTTCACGCACCACATATTCAACATTGTTTACAGCCATTGCCACCACCTTTGGTGCTGGTGATGGAACAACAACATTCAATATCCCTGACATGAGTAGCCGTACTCCTATTGGTGTAGGAACAGGTACAGGACTTACAGCACGAACTCTTGCTGGTACGGGTGGTGTGGAGTCTGTCACTTTGACTTCCGCCCAGTCTGGTGTTCCTGCTCACTCTCATGCAAACACCGCTTCTTTTACTGGTACTGCTGCAAGTCATACGCATACACAAGATGCTCATACTCATACTCAGAATAACTTTGGTATTGCGCCAAGTGCGGGTGGTTATCCTTCTGCAAACGGTTTTGTTAATGGTGGTGCTGGCGTTGACGCTCAGGGAGGTGGTCGTGGGAACGCTAACGCTACAGCGACAAACCAAAATACTTCCATAACACCATCAGGAACAGTAGCGATGACCAACGCAAACAACACCGCTGCTAATGCGGCTTCTTCACACGACAACATGAGTCCATACTTGGGTGTGAACTTCATAATCAAAACATAAAAACAAATATAGAAGGGAAACAAATGCGAATCGCTGTATACACAATCGCTAAAAACGAAGAAGCCTTCGTTCAACGCTGGTACGACTCCGCCAAAGAAGCCGACCACCTCCTCATCCTTGACACAGGCTCAACCGATAACACCACCACCCTCGCCCACTCGCTCGGTATCCACACTGTTACTCGTGAGTTCAGCCCGTGGCGATTTGACACAGCCCGCAACATGGCGCTATCCATGCTCCCCCAAGACATTGACCTGTGTATTGCTTTAGATATGGATGAACAACTGCAACCAGGCTGGCGAGAAGCACTAGAGGGGGTATCCAAAGAGATAACACGCCCCCGATACAAATACACATGGTCATGGAACCCCGACGGCACAGAAGGGCTTGTCTATGGTGGCGACAAAATCCACAGCAGACACGGCTACACATGGAAACACCCCGTACACGAAGTTCTTAAACCCACCGATGGTGAAACCCAACACTGGGTAGACGGGCTACAAATTCACCACCACCCAGACAACTCAAAATCCCGCAGCCAATACCTACCCCTACTTAAACTTGCAGTAGAAGAAGACCCACGAGATGACCGCAACCAGTTCTACCTAGCACGAGAACTATTCTTCACAGGTGACCATGCCTTAAGTCAGTACCATTTCAGTCGCCATCTTGACCTGTCCACATGGAACCCTGAACGGGCAGCATCCCACAGGTACCTAGCCAAGATGGTCCCCAACGCAGCCGACTACCACCTGTACCGTGCCATCGCTGAAGACCCATCACGACGGGAAACATGGGTTGACTTAGCCATGTACTACTACCAGCAACTTAACTGGCTCGGAGTTAGAAACGCAGCATCCTCGGCTTTAGCAATCACCGAAAAACCATTGGACTATTTATGTGAAGCAGAAGCATGGGGGTGGCTACCACACGACCTCATGGCTATCGCCTGCCATCACCTTGGTGACACCGACGAAGCGTTCTTTCACGGCTCCGATGCTGTGGCGTTAAACCCAACAGATGAAAGACTTAAGACAAACCTGTCCCATTATCGGCTATGATTGCCTTGGCTGAACACAAGGAGTTTCTATGTCCACAGTTGGAACAGTAGTAGACCGTACCGTACGCCAGTTAATGTCTGGCACGGTAGAGGAACGCAACAAAACAGTTGGTGCCTTGACTGCTACATCCACATCTATTGTGTTCCAGTACGACCTTAATGGTATGCGGGCTGGTGGTGTTATCCAAATAGATAACGAACTGATGTATGTATGGGAAGTATCCCAAGGTTCTAAAACGGCAACGGTTGAACGGGCATGGAATGGCACGACTGCTGCTGCCCATGTCAGTGGTTCCGTAACTATTATTGACCCTAAGTTTCCTAGGGCACAAATCCTTGAAGCAATCAACGCCGAGATAGATGACCTGTCTAGCCCGATGAATGGTTTGTACCAAATCAAAAGCCTTGAGTTGAACTACAACGGTACTTGGAACATGATTAACTTGCCAACTACAGACAAAATCATTGACCTTGTATCTGTAACGGTACGCTATATTGCTACTGACTACCCAAAGATTACTCGTTGTCGCCTCATCCGTGACCTACCGAATGATGATTTCAACGCTGGGTACGCTATCCGTTTTGATGAACAAGTCCGTGCTGGACGCATGATTGTGGTATACAAAGCACCGTTCACTAATGTCACGAGCGAAGCACAGAACCTTCAAAACATTGCTGGCTTCCCTACCACTGCTGAAGACATCCTAATGATGGGTGCCCAGATTCGTTTAGTTTCCCCACGAGAAGTAAAGCGTAACTTCACTGAGTCACAGGGCGACACTCGCCGTTCAGAAGAAGTACCTACAGGGTCGGTGTCTAGTTCTATTAACAACATTATCCGTATGCGCCGTGACCGTATCACTGCTGAAGCGGCACGACTTGCAAGGCAATACCCCACTTTTCTTAGCAGGGTTTAACTAATGGCGGTGACAACTTTCACCCTGCCGTATTTCGGTACGCCTCCGTTCTATTCTGGTACCGCAGTATCTTCACTGGTACCTAATGTTTTCCCTGTCGCTATTGATGGTCGCCCGTTTATGGTTGACCAAAAATCAGGCAAGTTTCAACGGGGTTATGAGCAGCGGGTGCGTGACTCTACGGATGATTCAACTACCCCTGGTGAGGGTGCTATTAACCCTGGTGGTTTGTGGAGGCGTGGTCAGGATTCTTGGCATAGTGGTGCGGGGCAAGAGTATGCAGATATGAATGATTCCACACCGTTTAGGTTTTACAAATCTAAAGGTGTTAACCCTTGGGTCAAGGGACAGTTAAGTCTTCTGCCTGCTACTAAGTTGTCGTTGTCTAATGCTTCTACTACGCAACACATGGTTGTTTGTGGTACTCGTGTGTATGTGGCGTTGGATGGTGATGTTAAATTCACTACTAATCCATTTGTTTCTAGCCCTACTTGGACTGCTGTTGTTGATGAGGCTGGAGGTACTGCTGCCGCCACAGGAACCGTTGCTGCTATGGCTACCGATGGTAACGATGTTTACTTGGCGTTTCCTTCCGATAGTGTCCGAAAGGTTGATACAAGCGTTGACCCTGCGGTAATTAGCAACACAAAGTTTGTTACTGGAACACATAATTTTTATATACTTGGCTTTGCTAAAAACTATATGTTCGGTGCATACGACCAAGACTTGCGTTTAATCAAATCAGACGGAACTCATGGCACTACACCTATCACTCCTGATGACACCAACTTCCGTTGGGTCGGAGTGGCATCAGGACAAAACGCTGTGTACGCAGCAGGGTTCTCAGGCAAGAAATCTCTTATCTACAAAATAACAATTGACAAAACAACAGGTGTTTTAGATAAAGGTATTGTTGCTCTTGAACTACCAACAGGTGAAGTAGTCACAGCCATCAGTGGATACCTTGGGTTCATTCTTATCGGCACAAACAAAGGTGTCCGTTACTGTTCAACAGATGCAGACGCAAACCTTATAGCAGGAAAACTAATCCCAACATCAGGCGATGTAAAAAAGTTTGCATCAAACGACAGGTTCTCATATTTCACATGGTCAAACTATGACGGCACATCAAGTGGGTTAGGAGCCTTAGACCTATCAGTCTTCACCACACCTAACACCCCAGCATTTGCCACCGACCTCATGTATACCAGCACTGCCGATGTCAACAGTGTCGTTGTCTTTGCTGACCCAGTGACACCGTACGCCACCAAACGCATCTTTGCTGTCAGTGGTATAGGCATTGTCGTTGAAGATGCCGACAACCTAGTTGCTTCAGGAGAAGTAGAAACAGGCACATGGCGTTGGGGTATCCCAGACCGCAAGTTCATCGCCAAGGTAGACACCCGTTCCACCCCTCTTGTTGGGGCTATCACTTCATACCTTAAAATTGATGACGGCGCATACAATTCTGTGGGTAGATGGGCTGTTACTGACGATGTTGAAAACTCGTTTGACGGGTCAGATTCTAAAGCCATTGAAGCAGATTTTAAGTTCGTACTAGAACGAGCCACTGCCACCACTGGACCAACCTTCACCCGTTGGATGGCTAGAGCCTATGCTGCCCCGTTCCGTTCACAAGTTTTCTCTATCCCTATCATCCTGCATGAGTCAATAACGGTAAGGGGCAAGGAATACTATTACGATGTTGATGAAGAACAAACCTTCTTTGACGGGCTGATTGGGTCGCCTCGTATTGTTACCCTCCAGATAGGGTCTTTCACCCATAATGTTATTGTTGAGGATATTGTTTGGGAACCTGCCGATTCTGTGGGTAACAGTTGGGCATTTAATGGGACGCTTGTAGTAACCTTGCGTTCGGTAGAAAACTAGGAGTTTTATGGCAGTCAACGGTAAAAGCAGAAGGTCATATCGGGGTGCACCTGTATCTAATACGCTTGGTGCAACTCTAAATGCAGCAGCGACGAGCATCACCTTGGCTGTTGCCGTGTCTGGCTGGTCTACTGATGCTGAACCTTTCTTTGTTGTGGTTGACCCTGGTACTACCAAGGAAGAAAAGATTTGTGTCAAGTACGCCAGTGCTACAACCCTCACTGTTGTAGACCCTGCTTCTACTTCTACATGGAGTGCGTCTGCTAATGGTCGTGGTGCTGATGCTACTACTGACCGTCAACATGAACAGGGTGCTGTTATCTACCCTGTGTTCACAGCATTGGAAGCAAACCAGGCTAACGAATTAGTATCCAACTACGCCAATGCTGGTTCTGTTGTGTATCAAGGTTCAGGTACCCCAGGTACTTTCACTGAACTTGTTGTTGGTACGGCTGGTCAGGCGTTAAAAGTTAACTCTGGTGCTACCGCCCCTGAATGGGGACAGTTGGCTGCTGCTGGTATTGCTGACGGTGCTGTTACTTCAGCCAAGATTCTTGACGGAACCATTGTTGCTGGAGACATTGCTGATGGTGCTATTACTTCAGCCAAAATTCTTGATGGCACTATTGTTGATGCCGATGTTAATGCTTCAGCCGCTATTGCTTTAAGTAAATTGGCTACAGGTGCGTTACCTACCAGCATCACGGTTGCATCAGCGAACCTTGTTGACCTTACGATTGACACGGCAGACATTAATGCTGGTGCTGTGACGCTGGCTAAGTTGGCTGCTGCTGTTGCAAATGCTCTTGTGCCTGTAGGTACAATTGCTATGTACGGTGGGGCTGCTGCCCCTACAGGATGGCTACTTTGTGACGGCACATCAACTACTGGCTACACAGCGTTGGCTGCCATTGTTGGTGCCAACACTCCTGACTTCAAGGGTCGTTTCCCTTTAGGTGACAATGCCTCGTTGAATTTGCGTGACACTGGTGGTTCATCCACTATTGGTACAACCAATCTTCCCGCCCACTCTCACGCTGTTGGTACTTTGGCTACGGTTGCGAACTCCACTGGTGTTTCCACAACCAACAACAATACAAGTCAGCATTTCCACGCCGTCGTTGCTGACTTGTTGACTTCCACAACGGCTCACGGTCATGGTCAAACAGGACAATTCATGGGTGGAACAAGTGCGACACCTGAAGGTACAAGTTCCTTCAATATCGGCACAGACGGCAATCATATCCACGACATCACAGACCCAACCCACAGCCACACAATCACTGGTTCTACGGCCGAGACAGGCGGGGCGCAGGCTTACTACCAGCCATACCTCGTAGTCAACTACATCATCAAACACGACTAGGATAAGATACCAACCATGATTAAACTACAAACACTCATCCTCCGAATCTTTGGGGTATTCGGCTCATCCGCACTCGCAGCCGTAGCAGGTGGCGCAATCTTCGGAGTTGAACTCTGGAAATCAGCCGCCATCGCAGGTGTTGTAGCCGCAGGAAAAGTAACCGAAGCATTGCTTCGTTCATGGTCTGAAGACGGAAACCTCACCAGAGAAGAAGTTGCGGCAGCCTTCGGCAAAAAGGCGTAACGGATACGCCCTCGTAGGGGTTGCACTTTCCATTCTGTTTCTAGCTTCTAGTGCTAAAGCAGAAAATCCAATCATCACTGGTATCACTGATTACTGGTTTGAATACACCGAGCCGACACAGTTTGAAGCACGGACATACATGGTTGACGGGTTTAACTCTGACCCTCAGCTGTGGCTGTACGACGAGCAAGGCACGTTGATTGTCAGTGTTGACGACCACTTCGGTTTGCAGTCATACATATCTGTAGAAGTACAACCTGGCAAATACCGTTTACGGGCGGGTACTTGCTGTTGGCAACCAGATATTTGGCGTGGAGGCGGGGGCTGGAATGAACGGTATGAGTTGAGTTTCAATGGGCAACCAGCGAACACTACATCCACTACTGAGGAGCCGACGACTACTACATCGTCTACGACCACAACATCTACTACCAGTACTACCAGTACGACCACTACGACCACTACGACCAGCACTACATCTACCACCACCACAACAGTAGTGCCCACAACAACCACAGAGTTACCAACAACCACAACATCTACTGTTCCCATTCCTCAAACAACTGTGCCTCCATCAACCGTGCCAACCACGACAACATCAACGCTGGCACCCACAACAACAAGTACATCTACTACCTCCACTACGAGTACAACTTCAACGACGCTACCACCAGTAGTTGTACCTCCTGTCGTAAGTCCTGAAGAAGCAGTGGCTTTGGCTACCGACCCTGAAGCGTTGGCTGTCATCACCGCTGAGGAAGCAACCCAAGTCTTTGATGCCCTAGTCCTTGACGACCTGACAGATGACCAACTAACTGAACTTGTGTCAGCCGTTCAAGATGCACCCGTTGCTGTCCGTGAATCCTTTGAGGCTTCAGTCAATGTATTCGGCGGGGCAGTAGACACCTATGTCCCTATTGGTTCAACGGTACCTGTCAGCACCCGCCGTGCCCTCATCGCCATCACCATCATGACCTCACTCATGGTTATCCCAACTAAACGAAAGTGATAAAGTACAACCTATGCGTAAATATCTAGGAGCCATCATCAGCCTGTCACTGTGGCTAACCAGCACTGGACTTATGCTTATCACCCTGTCTGGGGATACGCTCAACAAGGCTCTATACATTAGTGCAGCAGCCTTCGTTATTAACATACTTGCCATCGCTTTTGGCATTGGCGTAGACGAAGAATAAAATGCGCAAGTACACAGGCTCATCTGATGGGGTATCAAAAACAAAAGCAGCCCGACCTGGCTTACTTAAATTAATAGATTTGTCCCAGCGTAGGTGGGGTTTCACCAATATGGGGTCGTTCTCCAATCGTATGATGAATAACCCCAAGGCTGTGGCAGGTGACCCTAAGTGGTTGTCCGTCCATGCCACTGGTCGTGCCTGTGACCTCGGATACAAAGACCGCAAGGATGCAGTAGAGGCATGGGATTGGTTTGTCCTCCATGCTGATGCGTTAGAGATTGAAGAAATCCACGACTACGCATACGATGCAAATGTTAAAGACAAGGTACAAGGTTGGGGTCGTGGCTACCGTTGCCAGCGTAAACCAGGCGAGAAACTGGTCAAGATTTATAACGATAAAGACAATGCTGGTTCAAGGGGTGGACGGTGGTTGCACCTAGAACTTTCTCCTGCTATGGCTGACGACCCTGAACGCTTTGAAGCGGCGTGGCGTTCGCTACCTAAACCTGCATAATGGATATCGTCAGTGTTCTTGCCACAATTGCTGGGTCTATTGTTTCTATCGGTGTTATCTATCGTGGTGTTGTTAGACCTATTTTTCGGTGGGCACAACGACTAGATAAAGCAATCACTACTGTTGAGATGCACATGAATAATAATGGTGGTACTTCATTGCGTGATGCTATTGACAGAATTGAAAATCGTATTACAAAACTTGAGGACTATGTAACGAAACCTTGGTAGTGGTAGTGTCTTAAGTCCTATGACTAACGAAGCAATTGAAACTCTCCTATATTTTCTTTCTAAAATCCATGTGCAACCAGCACAACAAGACCAGTTCTTCTGGGCTGTTAAACAGTTAGAAACCTTACGCAGTAAGCAAACGCAAGCAGCCTAAACCTCTAGTATTATTAAGGCATGGCAAATACCCGTGACCTTTTTATGTGCCCGCAATGCGGAGAGATGTGGCTGTCAAAGACGGGGCGGTACTGTGTTGAGTGCCGAGTGGAAGGGGAACCTCTTGATGACCCAACAGACGATTGAGTTCGCACCGCAAGAATACCCAGTCGCTCTCATCTACTGGGCTGATGCGTGTGGCGGTGATGCAGGCTGGCTAACACTGGATGAAGTGGAAGACGACGGCGAAGTTCTCGTGCAATCAGTAGGCTTTCTTGTGCCTGTCGGTGACGCTGGCTCTAAAGAAAACCACATGACTTTACTGCAAAGCATCCACGATGGCGAAGGTATCAACCTGTTTTATATCCCTGTTGCAATGGTCAGGAAAATTGTTTTACTAAACGCTTGACATTGACGCACCCCACCTGTACTCTGTGACGCAACAACTGTTACACAGAGAAGGGGAAGTTAAATGACTTTCAATCGTTACCGTATCAACAAAGAACCACACGGTTCACAAGCGTGGCTGAATCAGCGTTACATGGATGAGCAAGGCAACCGCCGAATCTCAGCCAGTGCCGCAGCCGCTATCTATGGCTTGCATCCTTTCGTAAAGAAAGACCACTATGCAGCCGAACAACTATCAGGTGTGGCACCTACACCTATCACCCCTAATGCAGCGATGGAGACAGGCAACCGCCTTGAAGACACCATCATCTCATGGGCTGGTGACAGACTCGGTGTTGAATTTGAAACACCTAACCAATTGTTCTGTTACGACACAGACAACGGGTGCCATCTCATCTCTACCCTTGACGGATGGAACAACGACACTCGCCACATCCTTGAGGTCAAGACCACGAGCCGTGAGTATTCAGGTACTCTCCCTGATTACTGGCGCATCCAAGGCATCACACAATACATCTGTTCTGATGCCGAGCGTGTGACTTGGGCAATCTTTGATAACACCTTGCGCCTCACATTGGTTGAGCAGGTCATCACTGAAGAAGAAGTCGCTGAACATATTGAAGCAGTGACCGAGTGGTTGAATAGTGTTGAGTTGGGCATGACACCATCAGGTGTTAAGTGGTCTTACGAAACTATCCAGACTAGGTATCAGCGTCCCGTGTCCCGCACGGTTGAGTTGCCTAGTGAAACTGCTGACTTAATACAGAGGTTGCGTCATGTACGCAGTGAACTTGCATCGTACAAGCAGATGGAAGATGAATTAAAAGCGGAGGTGTGCGAGTTGTTAGGCGAAGCAGATACCGCTATATTGAATGGTGTCACGGTTGCGACATGGAAGGGACAGAAGCGGGAGTCATTTGATTCTAAAGCACTGCGCCTTGCCCATCCTGACCTTGCCAAACAATATCTAAAAGAAGTACACACCCGTACATTTCTCTTGAAGGGAGAAAAATAATGGAAAAGAAAACAATCGGACTTGATGAAGTCCTCACTAAATACGGGGTACCTGACCCCAAAATCATAGGCAAGTTACCTAAGGGCGGTCAGCAGTTGTCCTTTGTCGGGCACGCCGATGTGACAAAAATGCTTTTGGAAGTGGACAGTGCATGGACATGGGAGCCAACAGCGTTTGACTCTGATGGTCTACCTGCCTACCGTGTAGAGAATGGCATGGCACACATGGCTGGATGGATGACAGTGCATGGTGTGCGCCGTCTTGGTATCGGTTCATGCCTACCCAACAAGCCCGATTTGCTGAAGGAACTTATCAGCGACCTAATTAGGAACTGCGGAATGAGGTATGGATTTTGTCTCAGTTTGTGGACTAAGCAGGAATGGGAAGACCTAGACCACAACCCAGCCCCATCTAAGCCACGCCCGTCAGCACCCGCCAGTGCCCCTGAGCAGGCTCCTAAGCAGGCTAAACCCAAGACCCTAACCCCACTGTCACAGGCACAGATTGACCAGTTCAACACCGCCTGTGAAGCCAAAGGGATAACACCCCTAGCGGTAGCCCTCAACGCAGGCATCCCCGAAGGTACCCCTTGGATGGAGTCACACCTTCCAGCCCTACGGTCAGCGTTCAAGGAACTTGCATCATTCAAGGACGGCGAGTGATGGCTAACAAAAGAACAGTAGACCCCACCGCCAGTGAAGCATCAGCCCATATCATTGGGTTGCGTGTCACACCGTCACAGTTAGAACAGATTGCTTTCTTATGTAAGCAACGCAACACGAAGCGTTCACAATTATTCCGTGACTTAATCCGTCAAGAACTAGAAGCAGAACTGGCTAGGTAATGTCCAGTTACGAGGAACTTCTTGACAACATGGAAGAACGAAACAAACTGTTGAGCGTTCAACTCAAGCAAGCGAAGGCGGAGACACAAGAGTGGAGGCGCATAGCCAATGCGTTAGCCCACTCCAGTGCCCTGTCGTCAGGCAAACACACCCCGTTGGTGGAACACGAGCACTACCGCAAGTGGGAGAAGAAGAACAGGGCGTGGTGGGGTGTCTAATGAACGCATACACGGACGCTCTACCTACCTGAAATACAAATGCCGATGCACTGTATGTGTTGAAGACGCAAGGAAATACCGTGTTGATAGAAAGAAGACTGTCTTAATGCTTGATGGTGAACCGTTGATTGAAAGGCTTGCTCGTGACGGGCGTATGTTATCTATCAATACCAGCACCAGCCACAAGTGGAGGACTAGAGGGTTAAGTGTTTACTTAGCCGACAGGTGGGCAGTGAAACTTGGATACCACCCATATGAAATATGGGGCAATGAATTTTACAGAGGATGTAATGAGTAAAGCAAAACAAAAAGGAACATCGGCTGAGACCGCCGTAGTTAACTGGCTTAAGACAGAAGGCTGGCTGTACGCAGAGAGGCGAGCACTTCAAGGCAATCTTGACAAGGGCGACATCAACATGGGTGCGCCAGTTGTTATTGAAGTTAAGAACTGCAAGACCATCACACTCTCTGAGTGGCTGAAAGAACTGAAGGTTGAGATGGATAACGCTGGTGTCAGTGTTGGTTCGGTCATCGCAAAGAAAAGAGGAACGACTTCTGTCGGGGATTGGTATGCAGTGATGCCCGCCTCTGTCTTTGCTGTCTTACTTAAGGAAGCAGGATACCAATGAGTGAGTACATACACATGGATGATGCTTACGAATGGCTTAGAGAAAAAGAAGTTCAGTTCGCAGAGCAAGACTTCTCCAGAGTGCAAGCAGAGCGTGACCAACTCAAACTTAAAGTGCATGAACTTTACACTGAGGTTGAACGCCTATCAAGGGAACTCGCTAGATGAATCACGGGTCACGCTGGTCATACCAACTAACCGTTGCCGAAGAAGCCATCTGTGCGAGAGTCGGATGGCTACGCCAAGAACCCATGCTCGGACAACCACAACGCAACATGAACTACTCCGAAGGAGATGTTTGGGAATCTTTACAACACATGATTTGTGCTGGAAGTGAACTGGCTTTCGCTCGGATGATGGGGATGAACGAGTTTGAACCTCATGTCAATAAGTTCAAGAGTGCGTTAGATATTCCTGGCTATGGTGAGGTTCGTTATGCGTTCCCTCGTGGTTTCCCTACAAGTTCTGGTCAAGTGAACGGTCTACGCATGACCATCCATGATGACGAGACACTTAAGTACGCACTGGTAGTCGGTGGTCTAGCGAAACGCACACGACGGGTGGCACCTGACTGGTTAGGCGAACCCTATGTTGCGGTTGGCTGGATGTATGGACATGAAGCGAAGCGTGACGAGTGGAAGTTCAATGACAAAACTTGGTACGCCCCAGTCAATGCGCTAAGACTTTTGCAGTAACCCTGATAAACTATTCCAATCCGTTTAACACTTAAGACAGGAGACCTATGAACCCTAACTGACCTATCACTTTACGAAAGGACAACCATGCGCAAACGCATCCTCACCTCTATCATCGCCCTATCCCTACTATCAGCGTCCCCAGTCCACGCATCCACAACGGACAAACACACCCACCGTAAATATCACGGTCTTATGTCAGATTATTTCTACGACAGGCTCGCCTCCTGCGAGACAGGCGGAAACTGGCAACACGCCACTCGCTCCTACACAGGAGGACTCGGCATCGCACGAGGCACATGGCAACGCTGGTCAAACAGCAGTAGTGCCAAAGGCAAAAGCCCCCGCTACCAAGTACAAGTGGCAGACAACATCGCTTTCATGGGACACACCAAAGACGGAGTGTTCAAATACCCAGTAGGTGTCTACGGTTGGGGCTGTGTCAAGAACACACCCGAACTACAAGCACTCATCTGCAAGTCAAAGAACCCGAAAGTATACCGCAAAAGGAGAAACTGCTAAGGTAACAGTGACACGCATAGGGGTAAACCTGTGGACACAGCGACATACAAAGACAGCCAACGCTTCTGGCGCAAAGTAACCATTGGTACACCCGACGAATGTTGGGAGTGGCAAGGCTCACGCCGAGGCGACAGTTACGGACAGTTGTATGCACAAGGAAAACACAGGGCAGCCCACCGCTTCTCATTCTTTCTAGCCAACTGTTACTACCCACCTGTCGTAAGACACAAGTGCGACAACAGAGTATGTGTCAATCCCCACCACCTACAAGGCGGGACACAGACAGACAACATGAGAGATGTAGTAGAGAGAGGGAGACACTTCTATGCAAACAAAACCCACTGCCCAAGAGGACATGAATACACCAAAGAGAACACCTACACCCGACCCAAGGGAAGCCGAGAATGTCGGGCGTGTAGGAAAGAAAGAAAGAACACGCTGGTCTTGCACAAGTTGTAAGACATCAGTAACATTGTTTGTCGCAGTAAAATATGCGCCAACACACACCTGCCCTAAGAAAGCAGGACGGGTAACACCACTTAAGAAAGAAGAAGCGGAACCAAATGAGTAACCACATCACAATCAACGGCAAGGTAGGGCAAGAGCCTGAACTGCGCTACTCCCAAGGAGGCATGGCAGTCTTAACATTCTCCGTTGCTGACACATACGGCAAAGATGACAAGAAGAAAACAACATGGCACAATGTCACCGTGTTCTCTAAACTTGCAGAGAATGTAGCCAACACCATCGCCAAAGGTTCAACTGTCATAGTCGTAGGTCGCTACGAACAAGACGAGTTCACCAAAAAAGATGGAACCAAAGGCAAGAGCCTGAAGTTAATCGCTGATGAAGTCGGTGCATCATGTCGTTGGAACTCATGGGTTCAAGACAACACCGAAGCAACGATGCAACAAATCGGACAGGTATTTCCTACCGCCTCACAGGTAGCAGAAGACGAGTTCTTCTAATGTCTGACCCACTATCAATGTCATTTGATATGTGGATGGAAGTTGGCTTAAGACAGGGGTGGGTAACACCACCCCTATGCCACACCCACGATGGTGTAGCCACCACACCCGATGAAGACCAAGCCTTTGAGGACGGTGACGACATCTGTATCCACATCATGCGTCTCTATGCAAACCCACAAGAGAAAGCAGATTGTGAAGAGAACCACTCGCCAACGGTATGGCGTAACCCATTCCCCGAACTTAGACCCATACCCTGACCAGAAATCCTGCGACCATTGCGGGACAGTAGCCCGTGCCCTTGTGGTGTGGACACATGAACAGATAGCCGACTGCGGTTGCGCTTGCCATTGGGCAAGGCGACATGACTCAACGAAGAAGAAGAACAAGTGAAACGCTGGCAAGATGATGCGCATTGTAAAGGGTTAGATACCAACATATTTTTTCCTGAAGTGTTTGGTGACCAACGAAACGGAATGATATGGGAGCAGGCTAAAAGAATATGCCGTGCGTGCCCTGTCACCGATGAATGTCTTAAGTCAGAACTTCCGTATGAGCAGGCAAGTGGTCGGCGCAACGGTGTGTGGGGTGGACTCACGCCTAAAGAGCGTGACCAGTTGGTGAAGTACAACCAGCCTGTACGCATGAAGAAGCCCTAGCCATCAGGAAGGGGGACTGACGACTAGGGCAAATCAAGTGTATCAAATTAATTTTATCTGAGTTTTATTATTCTGTACGACGACTTGTAATAAACCGAACACATACTTGCTGAGTGTTCTGCTGTCTTACGACTTGGGAATATCTCTGCCTTAGCCCGTGTGGGTGTCCACTTCCATACTTCATACGGGCAGTACCGCAGGTACTTGTATGGTGTTCCACCATCACAGGTAGCCAACGCTATGACCCAGCGTTCACTTGTGTCTTGTGGTTTGGTTTCGTGTTGTGGGTGGAACAGTCTTGTTAGTGTCTGCCACACTAGAACGGTTCGGCTGTCCAGTAGGTCAGGTCACGCCCGTTACATACAGGACACAAGTCAGTAGCGATAAGTTCCTTGAAGTCGTATGACCAGCCGTACTTGCGCTCATTGTCTCGTGCGTAGTTAGGCTTTGTTGCGTGATGGGCAAGCGATGATTCGCCCCCACACTTGTCGCACTTAAGTCTGATGATGACGCTCATCGGTTGTACTCATTGACTGAACTAATCCAGCACCAGCCAGCCACACCCATGAGGGTGATGCTTAGAAGGAACGAGGTGTCAAGCGTGAACAACGAACCGAGACAGAACATGAAGCCAGAGAATGTCCGTGCCTTGTAGTTCATCTGGCGTGGTGCGTGACCGAGCCTGTCTCTCACCGCTTGGGTGCGGGTGCGTATGTCTAGTGGTTTGTCCCATGATTTTACTGCGGGGTGGTTAGGTGAATAGCGTTTCATGACTTAAGTCCTTCTGTTTCTGCGGTGATAAGTGCGGATAGTTGTTCGGTGGTTGTGATGGATGACAGTCTCCCGACCAGTATCTCTATTGCGTTTTCTTTTTTACGCATGATTGTGGCGAGTTCGTTTTCTAGTTCTGTTCGGTTGTCGTCGCTGTCTTCGTATGTGTCGACCTGTATTTCGATATGGTCAGTCCATGGTTCGCTGGTCACGAAGTAACCAATGCGATTCACGAACGCCATGCCAGTGATGATGTATGACCCCTCATCACCGTCCACCCATGTCCACACATTGTTGTCTGGCTGTTGGCGGACGAAGTCTTCTTCGGCACCGTAGGTCTCGAACATAAGTCCCACACCATCAGTTGTCCAACTTGCGCCAGAGTCGATGTGGTTAGCGATGGGCTTGTACTTCTCTTCCCATTGGGTTATTTCGTCGATGTTTATATCGCTCATTGTTACTTACCTTCCTTGAAGTTGGCGAACCATTGTTCACCGTTGATTTCTTTGAGTAACTCACTGAAGTTGAAGAGGTGCACACCTCGTGCATCTTCGATCTCGTTAACTAGTTCTGGATGTGACGACCATTCGTACTGCTCGTACACCAAGGCGTATGGAGAATCCTTGGCTGAGTTGGTCTTGCCATCTTCTACAAGAGCAAGGATGTCGGCAGGTGCAAGTCCTTCATCGATGAGTTCTTCAACATTGCACAGGTGATGTTCGAGTGAGCACTTCAATGCGTAGTCCTGCAAGAACTGGTAGTTGCGTGGCTGAATGTCGGTGTACGACACTGACCAACCTTCTTCGCAATCTGCGTCGATGTCATTGAGCAGGCTCTTGATAGCGATGTCAATGAACTGGTTTGCAGGAACATCATCTGGATGCTCGATGGTGATTAGTAGTTGTGTTTTCATGTGACCTCCTAGGTCGTGGTGGTTGCTTTGGGCGATGCCCTTACAAGGCTCAGGACGACTCCTAAGCCCTCTAAGGACACCACTGGCACCTGTGTGCCAGTGATGCCATTGTCTATTCGTAGACGAGTGCGTAGCCCTCTTCGAGGTCGATGTACCACTCTTCTCCGAGGTGGAACTTGTCCTTGTCTTCAGCGATTGCTACGCCCAGTGCCTCTTGCTGTTCAGCGTTGAAGTAGTAGAAGATTCGATCGTCGGGCACGCCGTAGATGTCTTCCTCTGCTGTCTCGCCTTCATGGTTGAGTAGTTCCTCCGAGAACGAGATGTACACATCTTCGTAACCGTCTGGACTGTCGTGGTATGTCACGGCACAATCGATACCGATAGGTGCTTTGTCTGTGCTCATTTCTTACCCAACACTTCGAGTGTGACGATGCCTGCAATGACTTGGTTCAACAGTTGCTCAAGAGCCTGTCGGACTGTGTCACCGTCAGCAAGGAACAACTGAAAGCAAGTGCGTGCTCCCTCATCATCATGGACTGTGATGTCGAAACCACTACCTGACTCTTGAGTAGAAGAAACTCTTATTTTGATGGACTCTGCTTTTACAGAGTGTGTACTTATTCGTGTGGACATTGGTTGCCTCCTTAGGCATTGGTTGGGTGCTTGTGGACTTGCGTCCCAAAGACACTGTGGCACGGGGGGGTGTCACAGTGCCCTTGGCACGCCACGAGGTTGCCCTCGTGACGCCCATGAGCACCACCTCAGATTGTTTGTTAACCGACCCAGTCGGACAGGAGCGATGACAACAGTGAGTCGTTGTCAGCGTTCAAGTCTTCAGCGAATCCGTCGAGTACTGAACTCAGTACTTCTTGCTTTGAGTTGAGCAGTGCGAACAAGCGCTCATCGATCGTGTCGACACCGTTGCTACGCACACCGAGCAGGTTCCAGCAGGTGACTGCTTCGCTCTGCCCGAATCGGTGGCAACGGTCTTCGGCTTGACTGAGTGAGGCAGGCGTCCATGGATTCTCCACAGACACCCACTGGTTCGCACGAGTGAGTGTGAGACCGACACCAGCAGACTCGTAGTTGCCTACGAAGATTGACGCACGACCAGATTGGAAGTCGTCAACCGCTGACTGCTTGGCACTGTCAGTCATGCCACCGAGAACACTCACGACATTCCATCGTGGGTCTTCAACGGAGCGTGCACGACACTCATCGATGATTGCGTTGAGCACTGAGCGGTGATGACCGAACACCACCACTGGCTCGTCACCATCAATGATGGTCTCGATGTGGTTGATGGCGTGCTTTATCTTTGCCTTAGCAATTGACTGACGCAGTGCGGTGAGTTTGGTGATTGCTTCAGCACGGGATGCTTTCAGCACAGCCTCACGACCGCCCTTCTCGAACACCCAGCCAAGGAACTCATTCTCGATGTTGAGATATTCCTTCAACTCAGTGTCACTCAATTCGATCGCTACAGATGCACGACGCTTCGCAGGCAACTCAGTGAGCACATCATTCTTGCGACGACGGATGTAACAGGTGCCACGCAACTTGGCGTGTAGTTCTGCGCTGTTCGATGAGCCAACGAATGTCCAACCGAAGTTGTTCTTCACTGGGTCGCAGTAGCGGAACTTGAATGAGCCAGCACTACCGAACACTGGGTCGAGCGTGCCAATGATGTCGAGCAGTGCCACCAGTTCGACTGGACGGTTGACTGCTGGCGTACCAGAGGCGAGCACAACATACCCATCCTGTGGGATGCCACGAGCGATGCCCTGAAGAGCAATGGTGCGCTTTG
>Ga0208975_1000109_pt1 | contig 41403 bp, 58 predicted proteins | sample GreLakmeER78MSRF_FD_187700 | JGI IMG/M metagenome (GOLD analysis project Ga0208975, IMG submission 187700) | Freshwater lentic microbial communities from great Laurentian Lakes, MI, USA - Great Lakes metaG ER78MSRF (SPAdes) | ecosystem: Environmental > Aquatic > Freshwater > Lake | place: Great...
GTGCGGGGTGCGGGTGTGTTCATTTCGCGCCCTCCTTCATGGCCGCATCAATGTCAGCGCGTGATACAGGTGCGTGGAGGCGAGATACGTGAATCCTTCCAGAGTGCTGCACTAGGCACACTCCGCCCGCCATGAGCCAATCCAACCTCGCCCGCTCGGTGGCGAGTTCGGCCTCGGCTTTCATGGCTCGTTTTAGTTCTTTGTTCCAATGAGCAAGCGCGATGATTTCATCGGCATCGGCATCGGCGCGTTCGGCGCGGAGCTGGTCCTGCTCCTTTTCCAACTTATCCCAGCGCAGAGTTACAATTGCGAGCGCCTCGACTTGCTTCGCAATAGCCCTCGCCTCGCTATCGGCGATGAGTTTAGCGGCAGCGACGTTTCCGCTGCGCGCAATCGCCTCCGATATTTGCAGCGCCAAATCAAGGTGCGCCTCGGTGGGTGTGCTCATTTCGCGGCCTGCTGATTGCGTGCGGCGAGCATGGCGTCGGCTAAGCCGTATGCTTTTCTAGGCAACCAATCTTTGGCATCTCCAAAGTTTGCAGATGCCAAGATTCCTGTGAGCGCCTGCCCAGCAAAGTAATCGCGCAGGCTTATGCCATTACCATTACATTCCGTGTGCTGCACCTGTTTGTTGGCAGGTTGGCATTCACCAAGATCGATGGAACTATTTTCAATTGGATACTCCAGCCCTCTATCGTAAATCGGCGGGCACATATTAAGGATTGTCGGTTTGTTAGTCATTGCGGCGTTAGGCTTATTCCTCCGAGGTGTTACGAAGATTGTCGGCATTATATCGCGTCATCTCACGGGACTCTGCGTCGATCTCTCTCTGAGATACTGGTAGCAGGCCATAGATCTCATCGTTTTTGCGATGCCTATGCATCTTTTTAAGGTAGGTAATAACAGCGGCTTTGTTAACCTTGAGTTTACCATCGGGGAGTTTAGTAGTAAGTTTCATTATGAAATAATATTAACGTGCAGCAGAAAAAATGATAGGAAAGAGAATTGCGCGGTTACAAGATCGTGGCGGTGCCACTAACAGCTGTCTTATAAAGACCGCGGGAAAAGAAGCACTCATTACGGTCGCTGTTCCAGCCAGTATAGACATACTCATGTCCGTCATAAGATAGGACTTTGGTTTTTAGTTTCTTAACATCATCCCAGTCTTTAACGGTGATGAGCAGATAGTCGCGGCCGACATCTGGACGGTGGGAGTAAGTAACAGCGATTTTGTCGTTGAGAATAGCAGCGTTAGAAGTAGTCATAAGAAGTAAGAGTAATTAGTTGTGCTTAGGCGTGACCTTGAGCAAACGAAGCGCGGTAAGCAGCATGCGCCCTGTCATAAGCCTTGCTTTGCTTCCGATCAGCAGCAGCGCGGGCGCGATCTCTTTCATCAGCGCTAAACGAATCGGCCTTGCGGGTGTCCCTAGCAAAAGCAGCATCGGCTTTTGCAATGGCAGTATGGTAAGCAGTTTTAGCAGTATCGCGATAAGAAGAAGTAGTCATTAGAGAAATCATATGTGGTTTGAGCGGAATGTAAACTACTCAAAAGTTTTTAAGTCGTTGGTACTCAACACTAATCTATTAAACATCAAACTTAAATGGGAAGATCGCGTATAGGACAGCTACAATAATAGTTCCTGCTATTGCGACCTCAAGCGCTACTGCCATCAAACTGACAAGAGAAAAAGAGCCACTGGTTGGGTATATCCGAACTTTTTTAGTAGCAGGAAGTTTCGTAGAAGGGTTTTTCATAGAATTACATGACTTGCGTCATTCTTCATAAAGATTGTTCCGCGCTGAATGTCTCCAAGCAAACAAGAATATGCATCAAATGCTCCTCTGGCCTTTTGTCTTTCACGGTCATCGCGCAGCAAATCATTCATCAATAAATGATTAAGATCGCGCAGATGCTTCAACCATTTGACCAATTTTACTTGATCAATTTCATACAGTGAATCAACTGGATCAACCTTTTGATCTTCCCATTTATCTGTGTATTGGAACATAGAGTTACATGACGCGCGTCTTAGAGACGGTAGTCTTTGGCACTTCGTCGTGCAGCAGCGTCTTTTTGAAGCCAGTGTTTGCAGCAATGTGAAAGCAGACAATACCTTCTGGGAACATAAATCCTGGCACAGCCTTGCTACCGTTAACTCGTAGGTCATCAAGCGCTGCTTCACAAGCATCGGTGGTGAACATTCCACGGTAAAGCACTGGCACTAGCCCAACGCACGGTGGGAGTACTTCCTGCCACTTCACTTCTCGTGGATCAGCAGTCGGGATGCGCTGCGGCGTTGCTCCAGGACTTGCAACCCACCAGCGTGATACATTAAAGAGGCTGAAGCGCTTCTCTCCATTGGAAAGACCATAACCACGCTGGCAACCAGAGCCCCACCATTCACCGAAGTGACGACCAGGTCCAAGCATAAGGAGTTCAGCTTCATGAAGCTCCACCCAGGCAGCAAAGCCGTAGTTATCATCCTGTGGAGTAATCCATCTGGTGCGAGAACCGGCGCGAATAGTCTTGCCATCCTCACTGATAAAGATCTGAGCATTAGTGCCATCGATCTTCTCAGTAATAATACACTCACGTGAGAGTCGCCCCATCTTCGGAAACTCGGTAAAAACAGTATCGGTAGTAGTTGTCATAGTAAATAACTTTGTCAGAATACCCTATGTTGCGCGGCGGGTGCGGCGTCCTTAGCCAACCATCGGAAACTTGCCGAGTAGGTGTTGCTCAAATCCGACGATCACGCAGACCCAACGGTTGCGGTCGTTTTTCACAAGCAGGTGGCGGGTGTTTTCGGCACCCGCCTCAATCATTGCTTTCACAAGATTCTCGCGGGTCGCGTAGCTTTTGACGTGCTTGCTGTTTAGATCGAGGATTGGAGCTTTCATTGGTCGGTGGTTTTCTGTGAATCGTGCTGCACTCGTCAGCTCCAGCGCTGATCCTTGGCAGCTTCCTGCATCTCCACCTCGGCTTGCCACAGCCTGTACTGATCCACGGTGTAAACGCCATACTCAGCAAGGTCGGTGGCGGTCAGGGCGCTAACGCACCAGAAGGTGGCACCTTCGGCAAGGCACTTGGCTTCAAAAGCAGCATTCTCAGCGGCGATGTAGGCATTCAGTTCAATGGCATTAGTAGAAGTAGTAGTCATTGGAGATATACTACGCCAATGCTGCAGAATGTAAACTACTTTGAAGTTTTTAAGTCGTTGGTACTCAACAATGTTTCCAATAACTTAGAGAAAACCAGAGAGCATGATGGCGAAATTAGCAGCTGGCGTAAAGACGGCGCTACGCGCCTAAGCTACGCGATTAGTACGTCAGCTTATCGGCAGGAAGCCGACAGAGCTTCGCAGCCTTGCCGCGTGCCTTACCATTAGCGTCTGCAGCGTTAAATGTTATCTCCATGACACTCAACGGTATCTGGCGCCTGCACGAATTCTTTCATCATTGGAAAGATAGGCATAATTGCCTTAGCTGCTTTCTGTGCCACATCTACGTGCTCAAGCTGAGTTCCTTTTGCAGAGCGTACTTCAATGAAGTGCACAAATGAGCGCAGAGTTCCTGCCATATACAGACGAGACATCGTGCAGCCCTCAGGCAGAATAGCACGTGCTTGTTCTTTTGCCATCCCAGAAGAAATAGCCCAATCGTAATGCTCTTTGGCCAGCCGAATGATCTCTTTTTGTCGAGCATTCCACTCATCGCAGTATTCAAGGCCACGATCTCCATCGAGAGGAGTAATTGGAATACTGTTTTGACGATTCTTCTTATCTTGCATCCGTGCATCACGAGTTACAAAATCCAGCGTAGCTGTAGGATCGGCATATCGCTGAGAGAACTCCTGAAATGCAAATGAGCGGTGCCGCAGAATCTGGCGAGCGATATCTCGAGTAGTGTTAATCTCGACTGTGGCAGATACCATCTCAAGTGGTGACCAATGCTTGTGCTTAATCAGATACCGCACAAGCTTTTCTGAGGTCTCATAGCTGCTCTGATTTGCTGGGCTACTTACTCGAGCGCAATAGGCAACGAGTTCTTGCATATCTGCCGCGGGAGTATCTGGTGCACGATTAGATAGCTGAGAATGACTAATTAACCTGACAGATTGATGAGCAAATTTTGAGTTCAATTTTTGACTTTGTTAGTTAAATAATACCCAAATCGCTTAACGTTTTCCTCTGTATATGGCAGAAGGTTGCCATAGATTTTACCATTTTCTTGAATGTACTGAAGAGAGTACCCTTCGCTGATCATACCTTGAACTAGCCCAATGTTAAGCACGCACGCAGATGCTGGTGTCTTCTTCTTAAAATTTGGTAGCACTACTACTGCGCCCATATCAGCTCGTACAGTATACTGACGAGCTAGCAGCGTGCGATCTGAATTAGCTACAAAGTCTTCCAGTAAGGAAACAGTGCCGATTTTCAATCCATCGCTTTCATAGATCCAGTCGCGAATTGCCTCTGCATATTTTACTACTGCATTATCTGCGGCATCGTCAAATGTGGCATTCTTAAAGGCCGGATTATCTTCGGGGGGAGTATTGCCTTCCGGCGGTATAGTGCTATTCATAAATTATGGCTTTTTAAGCCAGTGGCAGAACGTTACATATACGTTATCAATCCAGCCAATTGACTGCAGAATATAACTAAGGATAAGAAGCGACCAGACGAGCGGCCCAGCTACTATTCGCGCAATTAGCTTCTTTGTGCGGCTGGTGATTTCGTCACAATTACTGATATAAAACATCACGCCGCCCGCGGACCAACAGATCACTAAAATGTAGCCAATGTAATCGATAATAATGTTACTCATTTGATATGGTTTTGCTTAAATGATTCAATCATTCGGATGATACGATCTTTTCCGACCGGATTTAGGCTATGCACCGTATACTCGGGGAAACCCTGCCCATGTGACTCACAGTATTTGCACAACCAGGCTGCGCAGTCATACCCAGTCTTTTCAGTGAACTTGCTTCCGTTCTGATTTAGATAATGCTCATCGGCAAGATCGTGGTCAAAGCTAATATGCGTGGGCACACCGCTCTTTTCGATTATGCTGATAAAGTCATTGTAGTTGCGCACAGTAAACCATGGACCGAGTGGAAGCTCGATCCATTTAACCCGTGCTGGCACGCGAGTATCATCCAGGAATAGCTTATAGCTCACTGTATTATTTTGCCTGAGTATTTTCCGGAACTGGTGCTGTCTCCACTTCTGTCATACGACTTCCAGTGATCGGATATGCGAAGTAGTGTAATGTATCGATGTTCAGACGAAGCGCATTCTTTAGAGCTCGGTTTGCCTTCTGCTGGGTTGTAGCAGTTTCCTTCAGTTTAGGAAGATCGCCACGCGGGATCCTAGTATGGATCCCATTGACGTTCTTATACATCTCGACCATCTTCTTGATCTTGCGACGGTAAATTGCCGAGTTGAAGACCTTACGCGATTGGCCATCATTACTTTGCGGTGGTGTTGTCGTTGTTTTGCTCATAGTTTATTTCCAAGTCGAATTATAGAATCTCCCAGGCGGTATGTTAAGCGCCGCGCAATTTTTGCAAAATTGCGATAAGGCAGAGTGTAGAAAAAGAATCGGTTGATCCAGCGCCTATTCTCATATGCTAGCTCTTCAACCCACTTCTTCTCTTGTTCTTTGCGTAAAGTATTACTCTCTTTTTTAAACGCAACAAGCTTTACGGAGTCAACAATACCATCTTTAAAGATAGCCTGGAACTCGATCCAGCAATCCCATTCGTCTGTCTGGCGAGAGTCATACATCTCAATCGTAACAGTCTTGGGAACAAATTCCCAGTACGGTTCTTCTCGTTTCAGATGTCCAATCGTATCCATCATACTCTTAGCATTAGGATCGCCTTCAACCCATTCGCTCGTACGGTACTTCCGAATATACAGCCGTCCAGTCTGGACTGAGTATAGTTGAAGCGCGCGGTCGAGACACTTTGTCTGTAATTCCCAGTCGCGCCTGTTTAAGCCCAGTTCATCCATTTCTGGAGAACTAGGAAGTTGATCCGCCCATGCAATTGTGTCGAACATTCCCATAGTTAATAATTTATCAAGATATCGTAGCTTGTAAACATTTATTCTACCTTAAAGCCAGAAAAGTCCCGGTTATTTGCGCCACGAGTTGTGGGTTCCCTAGACAAGGTTTGAGCCTTATCTTCCACATCAAATAAGCGCATCTTTGCACGATCTACTCCAACAATAAACCGCTTGTTTGTGGATGTATCGTTATATCGGTTCTTAAGCTGTTTTACCATAAGCTGCCCGAGCTTTTCAAGTTCCTCAGTCGAGATCAGCGCGAACATCAGGTCAGCAGTTGCGGGCAGGCCAAATGACTCAGAAGTATCTGTCAGTTCGACATCAGTATTGCTGAAACCAGAACGGGTGGTTTGAGTTGCAGAAAAGATCGGAACATTAAACTCAACTGCTAGGCCTCGAAGCTCTTCAGCAATTGCTTTGATTAGCGAGTATGTATTCACAGATCCGCTCAGGCCTTTTACTCGAGAGGAAGCGCAGATATTTAGATAATCAATGAAGATCACATCTGGAACAAAGTCTTTCTTTAACTTCAGTTCGTTCAATAGCGCACGGAAATGGCCAGCATGGGCGGCTGCAGTTGGATACTCTTTGATAATCAGTTTGCCAATTGTGGATTTTGCAATCTTCTGCAGCTTATTCTCAAACATATCCTTAGGAAGGGTTGCAAGCTGATCAATCTGAACATTCATCAGATTAGCATCGATGCGCTCAGCAATACGCTCCTCCGACATTTCTAGAGTAATGTAAAGAACATTCTTACCGGCAGACATTGCACCAGCAGCGACATGGCACATGAAGAGCGATTTGCCCACACCAGTACCAGCCAGCGCAATGTTCAGAGTCTTACGTGGAACGCCACCTTTGGTGATTGCATTGAACTTCTCAAGATCGAACGGCATACGGTCTTCTACTTTATGATAGAAGTCATAGCGCTTTTCGAAGTCACCTAGGTAATCATGGCCGACTGAGTTGTCGAAGTTGATTCCTAATGCTTTCTGCAGAATGTCTGGAATACCATCACGCGAGACATCCTTCTTCTTGCCATCGATAATCTGAATCGATTCCATGATGGCAAGATAGACCGCGCGATCTTTGCACCACTTTTCCGTATTTTCTAGAAGCCAATTCTCCTCAACATTCGGATTCTGGTCAATCGCCTCTAAAACTTTAATAGCACGAGGGTATAACTCCTCATCTACATCTGCATTGTTTTGAAACTCGATCTCAAGCGCAGCGCGGGTGGGCAGTTTATTGTACTTGCTGACGAAGTTCAGTACAAGCTTGTAGATAGTCTTGTGGGCTGTATCGAAGTATTCGGTCTTGATAAACGGAAGTACTTTTCTGCAGTACTTTTCATCATTGACTAATTTCTGTAGAACTGTCGTTTGTAGTTGTGTTGACATCAATTACCTTATCTGAAGCGCTAAGCGGTTTATCAGCTACCTTGTATTTTCCAGTATCAAAAGCAGTCTGAATAATATATGAAAGAAGATCACCCAAGTAGGTATGAAAATTCTGATCGGATTCTAGATTTTGTCGATCAAATTTTGCAGGATCGTCGATCTGATACTTAAAAGATAACTTTGCGGTCTCACCATCCTTTTGCACTGTCAAAGCAATTTTGCCATAGGATACTACTACATTCTTGTACTTCTTGTCTTTAATTTTGACTGAGTAAGTAGCAGTGGCGTCGCCTTCAAAGTCTACACTCTCAACGAGACCGTAGGAGTTATTAGTAATTTTATTCTGAGTCATCGTCTTCATCATTATGGCGTAGTTTAACTAAATCGGCCTTTGAGATCTTATCAGATTCCGGTGTTGTGCCAACTGCAGAAGCATCGATCATAGATCGGTAGCCCACAGTATAGCAGCCTTTCACGAATTCTTTGAACTCAGCATTTTGTAGCAGAGGATCCCAGAATTCGGCAGAGTATGTATCTTTTTCGCGATACTTATCAGCCCCATCTTTCTTCTGATACCAGCCCGCTGTTGGCTTAGTGACGAATCCTCCCAGCACTGCAACTTCAAGTAGGCCGGAATACTTTTCCACGCCGCCATCGAATGATACCGAGATAATGATCTTCGACTTTTCTTTTACGAAACGAGACTTGTCAATATTGATAACGAAGTGGTATCCTTGTAGGCCAGCATCTTTGTCTTTGTCCTGTTGGCGTCCAAGCATCCAGACTGCATTTGCAGAATAGTAAATACCAGTACCGCCCGACATCACATCCTTGGAGTACATCTCCAAAGTCTTGTACGAGTGATTGATTGCAATCATTGGAAGATCCTTCATTGTCAGGTAAGGAGTAACCATACGGAATAACCCCTTGAGAGCTTTTGCCCGGCTCATATCTCCCACCGATTTCTCGTTAATAGCATCTTCGAGTTCCTTCTTAGATGCGAGATTACCAATTGAGTCAATGACGATAATAACTTTCTCGCCGCGCTCGATAGTGTTCAATTGGTTGATGAGATCAAATTTCAACTTTTCTACATCAATAATTGGAATATGCAGCACGCGGGAAGTATCGATGCCAAACGTTTTAAAGTACTGCTGCGGTGAGCCAAACTCAGAGTCATAGAACATCATTACAGCATCCGGATACTTCTTAAGATAAGCGGAAGCCATGATAAGCGAATAGCTTGACTTAAAGTGCTTTGATGGACCGGCCAGAACCGTCAGACCAGAGGTAAGGCCTCCTTCTAAAGATCCGGATAGCGCAACGTTTAACATAGGAATGTCCGTGGGGATCATATCCTTCTCATTAAACAGCTCAGACTTTTCAAGAACCTCTGTAAGGTCGATCTTGGAATTCTTTTTCAGTTTTGATAGCAATGACGACATATTATAATAATGTCACGTTTTGTGACGGTTGTAAATCTTATTTTGACTTATTGTTCCATTCTTTGCCAGTCCAATGCGGATACGAGCCGCGGGACATATGTACCGATTGCGGCTTCTCCATAAACTCAAAATCAAGCTCTCCTTTATTATTAAGTAGCGTGCTTGTCCATAGAAAAACTTCGATGCCTAGCTCGCGGAGTGCTAGAAGTTCATCTCTAAAAATCTTACGGATTTCATCCCGCTCAGCCCATGAACCGTAGAATGGAGTATCTTTGTAGTGCCCAGTTTTCGGAAGTTTGCGAGACTCGTTCTCGATCGGCAAAGGTTCCCAGATCTTAACAACATTGGCTTTGTACTTTTCCCTGAGAGTCTTACACTGCTTGATGTATTCTGCAACCAGTTTTGCAGTAGCTTGTTTTGGGTCGGTCTGACGCAGCAGATGATGACGAATGTCAATGTTGCCAAAGTACGTCTCGATGACGTCATACTTTTTCTTGCCAGGTAGGAATGACTCTAGACCGATCTGAAGAGCTCCATGAAGAGTCTTGAATGGGACAGAGTTGACTTGCCATCCAGGACGGTACATCGAGATCGCATGCGAGTCGCCGAAAGAAATGTTAGCGCATTCAACGAGGTCGTTCGTATTCACAACCTTAGCATTGACCATCTTTAACAGGTTTCCCCAGTTGATGTTCTTCCATAAGATATGAGCCTGAGGTTCCTTGTCAACGCGGGGCTTGATCATTCCGGCATAATCTGGGAACGGAATGGTCAATGACCAAACCTCGCCTTCAAACTTCGAGAGATTAACAATCTGATCGATGGAGGCATAGGCCTTGACACCACCGAACATATTGACTGAGCCACCCCAGTCATTCCCGTGGTATACAGCAACAACATCCCAGTCGTTGTAGTTCTCAATCTTTCCTCCAAAGTTGACAGTAACATCATATCCAGCATGAGAGAGCTGGTCTGCATAGATGACCCCCTGAGCGGCTCGGTGCGAGCTCATGCGCTCTGAAATCGGAGCCATTGGAGTTGTGACGAGTACAGTTTTCATTCTTTCAAAGTCTTCTTCGGCCAATCACGATAGGATTTAGTGTTTGCAATAATGGTAAGATCTTTCAGCTGCGGTTCCGTACCAACGTTCCACATCAGGATCTTCTTGCCACGCTCGTTCTTTGGAATAAATTTCCAGACCTTGGCGTCGTACGTGTTGACGGTCGGGAACGGAGGAAGGTTCTCTTTCTTTTCTGCAACAGTGAAATCAAGCGGCTCAGTGATTACCTCCGCGCGCCCAAGTTCGCCGGCCTTAAGGTTTCGGGACACTGCCACGCAGTAGAACTTTGCGTTGGGCCACGCGATCTGGAGAGCTCGGGAAAGAACACCAGTTGAAATAGCCACGTAGACCTCGTCCGGTTCGGGAATCATTAAGGCGGTATGAATGATTCCTGCTGTAGCCAGTTCGTGCTTTAGTCCAAGCGGTACGAAAAAGGCACCGTTCTCTTTGGCCCACATCTCGGCCTTCCGGTTGAGGTTTGGCATGGCTGCAATACGTTCAAAGTATACAGTGGCACCTCGCTCGATGCAACAGGCTTGATGATGCGAGATCTCTTTCGAGGAAGGCATGAATAGGACGACATCTTTGTTGTGCCTTTTAGCCACATCTGCAATAGATACTCCCGCCAGACCTACACGCGGCTGGCAGTACACAATGGTCTTCAGCGGAGCCTTTGCCGCGAGCAAGTCTCCGGCGCGTGCCTTGGTGCCGACAATCAAGTCGTCCCGAAGTACCTGAACTCCATCGTGCTCAATGAGCACTGGAGCAGGATTGTATGGTTTCCAGCCTTTGCAAAGCCCTAGATAATAATCCTTGGCATTTGCCCAGGACATTCCCTTCAGGTCTTTGTTGATCCCATCTATAACGTGATTATCGTGTGGCATAAAGTTCTTTTACTTTGTTTTTGTATTCCGTAATAGTCGTTACCGCCCTAGATAATACGTAGTCGTCCGACGGATGTACATCCAAATCGTTGAATGATTTGATCAAACCTAGTTCTAGCATCGGCTTCTGACGGCCGTACGGATGATCTGTAATTTTGTGAGAAGACCAAAGCTTGTCTCGGTCGAGGTGGTTGTAGTCCGATCCTGGACGAACATAGTTCTCAACCCAGCGGATAAAATCGCAGCATACATCCTCTGCATTGTATGGAACTGCTCCGGTATCCAAATAAATGCGTTCCATCACGGTGTCAAGGAATTGCTCTTCCTTACCGCGACCTAGTGGTTTGGCAAGGTACGAGATACATTCCACGGCATTTGATCCGTAGTAAAAGTGGCTGGTTGGGTTGACATATTGAGGAAACCAATCGGCAATGTCCGCAATGAAAGCAGCGTACTGGAACCGATATGCCCTGAGATCATGCTTTTTGTTCCATGCAAAAAGCCATTCGCCAATTTGACGAAGGTCCTTTTTCTGCCCGGCAATAAGCCATGGAGCAAGCTCGCGAACTAGTCTTGGCGCAAATTCCGACAGGTAGTAGTCTCCGCCGCGTTTGTATCCTGCAGTAGGTTTTGGGAATGCCGGAAACTGATAACCAACTGAAGTGTAGAACGACTTCGGATACGTCTTAACCACTTTGACCATGTCTTCTATAGATGCGCATGGATACAAATCGAAAAGTATCGTATTATGATATCCGGATGGTTTCTTTGAATAGTTGATGCCGGATCCACAGACGCGGTGAAGCAGGAAAACGTACAGCCATTCTTCTAAGCCAAAGACCTTCTGCTTGCCAGACCAACATGTGGCTACAGTCTTGCGCTGATAGGTATGATGCCCTGAGACCATCTTGTGCCAGTAAGGATGGCTAGGATGCCAGCCATAGAAGACGTCATTGACGATCTGGGAGAATCCGGCAAACTTTCGTTCAACGACGTCGTACAGTTCAACGTTCTCCAATAGATCGTCATTCATCTTTGATTCCTTATACGGAATTATGCCAAGGTTGCATTTGACCTGCTGATCCTTAGCTAGCGCAAAGTAGCGAAGAAATTCGGGGTAATATTGAGTCGTTTCAATTTTCATGCGAGTAGTTATAGCGGTTTATGGCAATACGCTTGATTCTGATTCATTGTCGACGAGAGTAATATCAATATGTACTTCCTCAAACATTCTGCGGCTTAGATACCACGATTCTTTCCATTTATCTGGAACGTCCTGCCTTGACATCACCACGCGCCTTACGCCTACCTGAATAATGCCTTTGGCGCATTCTGAACAACATGGTAAGCCATGGATATACATTGTAGATCCGGCAAGTGATACACCGCTAAAACTTGCGTTGTAGATTGCGTTCATCTCGGCATGCACTATGTAGCGGTACTTTAGCTCACGGTTCAAAAGACGCTCCGGATTGTCAGAAATGCCTCGAGGCAATCCATTATAGCCCTGCGATAACACCTGCCCATGGTCGCCAACTGCAACTGCACCGACCTGAGTTGAAGGATCCTTAGACCAAGATGCTACCTCTTTTGCCAGACTGATGTAGCGCCTGTCCCACTTAATCTGTCGTTCAGAGTGCATTGTATGTCGTTCCGTCATTATGCGAGGTATATCCAAAATGCAGATTAAGTTTTATCCAAGGCTGTTGATCTTCTTGGTCGTCAAGTGATATCTGAGTATTTAGATCTTCTTGTCCATCACCTTGCTCGCGCTGATCGAAGCCTTGCTCGCGTGAAGCTGTGAATCCACCACAAGAAGAGAATCCATAGATAGAAGCTTCTATTAGACGCTGGCGGCCTTGTCTGCGAATCTCGCTAGTACTTGGTACTTCTTCTTGCGCGCCACTCCAAACCCATCCAGCATGCTCCATCCAGGCATGAACCTTTTCAAAATCAAAGGTGTCCATGATCTCATCTATCTGTGCTTGAATTGCTTCTTGTTTAGTCATGTTATAGTTGCTTGATAAGATCAAAATGGCGCTCATAGACATGAAGCGATCCAACATTCCAGATAATGTCACCAGCGATATAGTCGGTATTGCCTTTAGTGTTCAGATCAGCAATCAATCGAGTAAGAACTTCATGTTGCCATGCTCTGTCATTCTTATAGCCAAACACTACATCATTAGAGCGCATTTGAACTACTGCATGAACTTTATTCTGACGTATCAGATACTGCACTGTATTAGTGCACATGAAGTCGGACATACCATCGCGGTCATAGTCCTGGTGCATTGTGGGGCGAGTATAGATCATTACTGCACGACGACTGTTTGGATTGGCAAGCAATTCAAGCAGAACTGACCAGTATTGACGATGGTTTTCATCGGCATAGATACACCAGCCATAGTTTGAGTTAATCAGGCCGCGCTTGCTCGAGACTTGTTGCCAAATCTTTGGAGGGCCGCCAGGAATGTCCTCGACACTCAAAGACTTAGAGTCATACCATGCGATCTCGCGCTTTACATAGTCCCAGTTAACCTCGCCAATGATACTTGGCTCATCAGCCAGAAAAGACGCGCCAACCAACTCAAGTGTCTTGACGCCAGTCTTATCAGTCACGAACTCGCCAAGGCGAAAAGCGTTGCTGAAGTATCGGCGGATATCATTAACTGTTTGCATTGGTTTTTTTGCGGTTCAGAAAGTCGCGGTCAGGCAATTGGCCATCGATACCACCACGGACATACGCGGCTAGAAACGATGAGTAATTGATCAGATCTTTAGCCGAGTCTTCAATTGACTCGAAGTTGGGTTCGTAATTAGGATCCAACTCCATAGCTTCAAGCACTGACCGCATTCTCAGCGTCTTGGTGTGGATAACGTCAATAATAGATGCAATACCGCGCGGGTAATAGTCGGCTTGGCGAATCGTGGAGTTTGGGTTTTGATAGTCATTGGACTTCTTGAGCTGAAGGTCAGCGCATTCTTGTAGGATCTTGATAGATTCTTTCATGAGTAAATACTATACTAGATATTGGACTTGTAAACGATAAAGTTAATTTGGAAGTAAAAATTCTGAGCTAGAAAGTCGGCGAAACTCATTTGCAAGCTTAAGATCGGTGATCTCTTTAACAACTTCTAGATTGTCCCACTCATAGACAATGACCTTTTCTATGTGGCGCACATTGTTCTTATGGTAATGCCGCTTGGATCTATCAAATTTGTCTCGATCAATGACCTTGTAGATGATGATCCTGTCCCAGCTAGCTTTACCGCGTGGATGCGTAGGATTTGATTGATATACGACGAAGTACAGCAGATCAACTGCCATACACTTGAAATAGTTGTTTCGGCCATTATCTGTAATCGTAAGACCGCCGATATTGTACCATGGATCCTGACACTTGATCTCAACCTTTAGTTTGAGTCTAGCAAAGTAGCCATCGCATACCTGGTCATATGGGTCGTCATTTCTGACGAAGTCATCAAATAACATTGCTACTGTTCTCTCAGCAAGATCACCAAGGGCAGTCTGAGCGTTTCGTCTTAGTTCCATGCGTAAGAATTCTGTGCCGGAAATGCTATGGTGGTTATTCTAACACCAGAAACCTGATCTATTCTTGATCACCCATTCGCATACTTTGGTGTCATATTCTGTTATTTTAGCTTCAATCTCATTGACATCTTTATATTGCTCATGATATGAAGATGTAGAGTTATCTGGCACTAAATTATAAGCTGCAGTTAAATCTTTTTGCCACTGAGGCCGCGCTGTCTTGGCATAGTCATAGCATTCTTTAAGGCCATTTGCGAATTCTTTATGGCTTTTATCGCTATCATAGTTGATTATCTCAAAGCACTTTTCACGATCAACAAACTCGATTAACGCCTCAAGGTGAAAAATTACAATCGATTCTGTTAGATCATTCCAGCAGTGTGGAAATACTTTATCGCGCATTTCTTTTCTGGGGTTAATAACCCTGTTCTTAATACCGTATTTTAGTTCTACTAATTGACTTTTAATGCGGTATTCAAAGAAGTCGCATACAGTTTCGCGGAAAAAATGCTGTACTGGGTAATTGGCTTTTACATAAGCCTCTTGTGCTTCCCACTCTTTCCATTCCATCGCCGACGGACGGACATACCACTTGTGTGGCCACCACCAAACACGTTTCTCGTGCTTACCGCTATGAATGTACGACTGGAAAGAATAATCGTTAGTAGTTTTCATGATCAGCAAGCATTGTCAAGAACGCGGTCACGGAGTGAAGCAGAAGCGTCTTCGCTAGCGCGCGAAGCGGTTGCTTCATCTTCAGTCTCGACGACCTCGCCCGCAACGGCGAATGGGTTAACGGGAGGCCAAGGAGAATTTCCATACGCCCGCGCATCAAGCGCAGTGTCATACTGAGTAATGCAGCGCTCCCAGACAGCACGAGCAGCCTTAGCTTGTGCGGTCGCCTTCTTGGCATTAGCATCGGCAATTTGCCAAGTGTTGTAAGCGGAAATTTCAGCACGGCGAATGGCCATGAAATCGGCCTCAGTGATAGTAGTGATAGTAGTGTTAGAAGTAGTCATTGGAGAAATCATATGTGGTTTGAGCAGAATGTAAAGCTATTTGAGTTACGCAAGCCATTGGGTACCAAGGGGCGACCAAGTTTTTTAACTTACCGATACTCAGCTATCTGCATTCTTATAGGCGTACTCGATTGCACGATCCGCCTCTACGTCAAGCGGTCTACGCTGATAGATTTGCGCGGTGTCATTGTCTAGCTCGCGGATAATCATGGAGATCTGTTTAGCCGTGATTGGATATTTGCGCTTGATTGCACTGCAGGCTATACTCGTCATTAGCTTGTAGATCATGCGATAACGGCCGCTGCCGTCAATTCCTGCAATAGAACGGTACTCAGTCAGTAGTTTCTTGGCTACAAACGGGCAGTCACGGTATGAGCTCCAGCGGATATCGCGGTTTGTCATGCGCTCCTTACGAGCATCTAGCAGAGCATCTTTCATGTGCTGCGGTAATCCATCCAGAATACTATTGGTTTGTTTCTGAATATACGGATGGATCCCCATTATCTCCTGTGGATCCATGCCCAGGCCGTTACCCTTATTTGTGAAGATAAAGTTATGCGCGTTCGGATACTGAGCTGGAACGTAGTACATTCTACTCAGATCTTTTGCTTGTTCATCTCCGATGTTATTGAAGTGCGTATTCAGCGCATACCAGAAGTGCCGAATCTGATCAGCGGGCACATTGTTAGTAAGCGGAAATACTAGACGAAACTTCGGTTTTGCTGCTGTGGATGATGCAGTTGAATAGCAGATATAGTAATAGTTCTTGTACTGCTCAAGACCCTGCTGCATATCTCCCTCATATGAGTCAACATCTAACGCAGCCCAACTTGCCCATGCGGTGACATTTGAATTGGCACGAGTTGAGTTGGGCTGGTAGATTGCTGGAGAGATCAGCGAGGATGACCGTTTATTCTCGCCCTTCTTTGCTTTATACCCGGGCATCTTAGAAAGCTGATAAAGCAGCTTCTCAAAATCCGCCCAGGTATCAAAGTCAAGACGTTTGACAGTCTTGTTATCGAAGATCGAGTTAAAAACTGTCAGGGAATACTTCACTTAAACTTAAGCTTTTCGAGTAAGCCAATATTACCAGAATGAGAAGGAGCAACCCAGCCGTCAGGCTTGATCAGATCAGGAAGACCCAGAGGATTTGGCCTAGTTACCTTGATACCGATTTCCTTGGCCATATTGGCAGTATGAACTGCATTCCATGCGCGGTACGCATTGATCTCAAACGCATCCAGTGTGCCAATAGCAACTACACACAAATCAATCAGAGCATCTGTGATTTCTTCGGGATTATCAGTATTCTTCATCTCATCGAGTTCTTCTTGCAGAAAACGAATACGGAATTCCAGAAATGCCTTGAGTTTGTCTGCATCCATTTTCCGCACTGCATCATGCACCTTAAACTTACTGTGCATTTCAAAGATATCACTGGGCCATGCCGCGTAACTCATCGGGTTACCTCCGGAGCACAGGTTGCAAACTTGAACTCAGTTTGGCTTAGATCTGTTACTGGATGGCTACCAGCTGGCTCACCCCGTGGCATAAGGTCATCAGAGTCATCGGGGAGTTTTCCTTGAAATATAGACAACTCATCTTCTTCAATAATGCCGATAGGGCCAGCAGGGTGGAAGCCACAAGCTTTTAGAAAGTCGCCGAACAATTCGCAAAGCTCATCGATGTTACACTCCTCAGAATTAAGTGTCATTTCAATCTGCTTTGGAGGAGATGAGAAATTTCTAGTTGTAGTGGCTTTTCTGGTATGGATTAGTTTGAACATAAGTTAGTATACTATACGGGTTAAGTTGGAATGTAAATCAAGAAAAGAAATCTTCAAGAGATGCAACTTTTTCGGCGCGCCATTTGATTGCACTAAAGATTGGCTCAAGCGGATCTAGAAAGGTTTTCTGAAACTGAAGGTCGCGGTCAACATACTTATCGAGGCCAAGTTCCTTTGGAAGTTCCTCAGGAAAAGCAATCACGTTTTCTTGCAGCGGATTTGGAGTAATCAGATATGTGAACTTGATTTTATCGCCGCGGCGGATCATCGGATACTTCTTGGTTAGGCCATTGTGCTTCACGAAGTGATTGTAGAGCAAAGCACCGCGGACATGGATTGGCGTGCCTTTGTTATAGATTTCGGCATTGTCCTGCCATTTCTCCAGATCGCTGATACCGCGCGGAAATGAGATTGCAGAAGCGGGTAGCCCAAAGAAACGCTCGCGGAATTTGCCCACAGTTTTTTGAACATCCGCCTCGGTACCGTTCATAATAGCCTTAAACATATCTGACATCTCATCGCGGCATACCTCAGGTGTCGAGGACTTAACTGCCTCAATGCCCATCATCTTGATCTTTGGCTCAGCATACTGAACACCTTCATTATTCAGCACATTTAGAATGTAGTGCTTCTTAGAGGTCCAGATACCACGGTCAGCAATTGCCTCGCGCTTCATCACCATTCGATTATTTGGGCAGAAAGTCTTTGTGGCAAGATCATCCATTGCGGCCTCAAGCACCGGCTCGACCGCCTTCTTACAGAATTCATCCAGAAACTTACATGGATTTTTGGGATTGAACTTCTGCACGATCTTGTCCATTGCCACATACAGCGAGTCAGTATCGATAGCAATTACGTAGTCCACACTGTTGGTTTTGAGTGTCTTGTTTATGAAAGCATTTACTGCTTTTTCAGCAGAACGAATCGCAGTCTGGCCGGTAAGAGTGATGCCTTCGGCAACTCGGATATCGAAGTATCTGAAGTAGATATTACCGCAAGCACCGTACAAACTGTTTAGCAGGATCTTGACAGCAATCTGATGGTTCTCTAGGCGCGAGATCTCGCGTTCGCACTGTGTTCGAGCAATCTGTTCGGTCTTTGGAATAAGCTCAAGCTTTTTCTTTTCTACAAGCATCGATTGCTTAAGAGTCACGCGCTGGTTGTAGATGCCTTCAACTAACCTAGGAATCACCCCTTGCACATCGGCGCGGAAATGCACGCCGTTAGCAGCCATGATAGTTTTGTGTTTTGCCATGAACTGCTTATTCTCGATCAGAACATCTGGATTGATTCCATCAGTAATGTCCTCATAACCACCGACAATGGTTTCTGGAGACATATTATACTGAACAAACAGATTCGGATACATCGAGTTTACGTCAAATGAGCAGACCCAGTCATGCTTACCAACCATCACATCCTTCACGTATCCACCTGGGTATTCCTGCTTCACTTTATTCGCCATGGCCGGCACCGCAATTTTGCGCTTACAGAGATCCCGATAGATGATCGAGTCCCAGATTGCGGTAGTGCCCAGAGTATCGATGTAGTTCACACCGCCAATGTAAGCGAGAGTCAGCGCAAGAGTAATCAGGCCAAGCTTGTCTTCGAAGCGCTCGATCAGCTCGACGTCTTTCAGATTGTAGTCAAAGAATGTCTGCGGATCATTGTCATACAGTTCTTGCAGTGTGCCATCATAATGGATCTTGTCATCACCCAGAACAACCTTAGCAATATTACCAAGCTTGTAGGATTCTTGATTCCCGTATGTATGAGTAGTAAACTTCTTGAACAGATCAAGGTAATCCAGCTGAGTTATACCTTTAATGTCAATGAAAGTAGCTTCCTGCGACTTGCCTTTGTAGTTGATCTTTTCAGACTCACAGATTTGCCAGGGCGACAGATGATTAGCAAGCTCAACACCAAGCACTCGGCATAGACGAGCATAGAGATATGCCATATCGAAAAGGCGGCTATTCCATCCAGTCACGATATCTGGAGTATTCTTAGGATTCGCCCACCACTTCAGAAAGTCTAGCAGCATAGAACGTTCATCCACGAACTGATGAACCTCGACTCGAGTCTGCATCAGCTTCTTAGATTCGTCATATGGCTTCATACACCACAGATGAAAGCAGTCTTCAACACTGTTCTTTAAGCCGATGGCCAGAATTTCTTGGTCGCCAGTATCTACATTCGGAAAGCCATTATCCGAGCGCGTCTCGATATCCAGGCTAACTACCTGAATCAGATCTCGCTGAAAGTAAATTGTATCTGGAAATTGCGACTGCATGAACTGCGATACCCAGCGGGCATTGCCCCAGATTTGGCGGCCAGTTTCTTTGCAACTAGAAACCTCGGCATTTGCCTCGCTGATAGAGTTAAAGCGAACTTCGCGAAGTTGTTGGCCTTCTAGCGATACCCAGTCACTAACTGGAAAAGCAGGATCAGCGGCCTTGAACATTACTGGCTTCAGCTTTAACTTTCGCTTAACCCGAACTCCATCTTTGTATCCACGGTAATGGATACCTCCTTTGCCTGAGAAGACATGAGTGTAGAACGTCATTGTTGCTAATCTAGCATGTTTCTTAGCAATGTAAACAAAAAAAGCGGCAATCGGTTAGATTGCCGCCGAGACTGAACTAACTCTGCAGTTAGTTCTTTATTAAGGTCTTTTTCTTTTCAACCTTCTTGCCGATCTCGATCTTGCGGGGGCGATCTTCTTCTGGAATAACGCGCTCTAGCTGAATTACTAGAATACCATCTTCAAGCGAGGCTCCATTTACCTGGACGTGCTCACCCAGAGTGAAGGCACGAGTGAAGCTGCGCGACGAAATACCCCGGTGAGTATAAGTACGCGTATCTTCCTTTTCTCCGGTAACAGTTAGAAGCGACTCCTTGAGTTGGATATCGATATGTTCTAGCTTAAATCCTGCTACTGCAATCTCGATTAGGAAATTATCTTCATCGATTTGAACCACATTATGTGGCGGATAGTTATTCGTGGTTGCGCCGGTTCGCGACAACTCATCGAACATACGCTCAAAGCCCACGAACGAGGCACGTGGGAACGTGAATGAAGTGGCGCTTGAGCCAGCGGTATCGGTTGTGTATGATGTCATCTGATTTCCTCCTATTTTAGCAAGGTTTAACTATTCTATCTCCAAGAACCCCAGTCGGGCATCCCTGGTTGCTGACAGGATTGTCAGCAAAACTTATTTATCAGACCTTATGTTGCCAATACTGTATTTTGGCAATAATTCCCAGTTAGCTTTCTCACGATGAGGAATGATCTTGATCTGTCGCAGAGGAGCGCGGTCTTTACACTGGGCTGGGTTTACGATAGAAGCAAGGCCCCAATCAGACAGTAAAGTGCTAATAGTATTTCTGCGTTGCAGATCATTAACTGTGAAGTTGGAAGGCTTCCCATCCAGTAGAAATAGTTCTTTAAAGTGGACAATGAAGTAACGCCCTTGCTTGTGCAGGATATGGCAAGATTGATAAAGCTTATTGGCATCTTTACGAGATGCCACTCCAATTCTAGTAAGTGTTTCGCGGATCTTCAAGAAGTCATCGGGCTGATTAAGCACGACCTCGAGCATCATTGTGGGCGTCCAGTCTACTGGAGCATCCTCAGCAATAACGCTAAGTTGTGTTTTGACTTCTTGATTTGTTGTGTCCACCTCTGTCGAGTTTTTTGCGAATATCTTGGAGTTGTTTTACACTCAAGACCGACAAAGCAGACCTAGCCTTTTCATTACTGTAGCCATAGTATTCTTTGACAATCAAGAGGTCTTCATGCTCCTGGGATCTAACCCATTTGCTGAAGCGTTTCTTCTTACGAACAGTATTTATCAGAAACGAGTATTGCATTGGCTTAGAAGCATGGTGCAGGCGATTCATCTCATTTGCCAGCAGCACAGTGTCAGGAAAGTACGACAGACCTCGGTTAACCATGAATGAATTATAAGCCTTTTCAGTGGCCTCATCAATCATCAGGTTAACCTTGGTGTCATTTATACTGTTTAGAAAGTCGAATGGGCTCATTTCCACTGAACTGAGGCCATCAGTTCTGTCATACACGCTACGAGGTTGAGCTCATGATCTGCCACAAAAGCATCTTTGTACTGATACTCAGCGAGTATTAGCACGACCTGTGGAACAGACTCGGGCTTTGCAAAGTCAACTGCATTGTCATACACCTTACGGAAGATTGCAGCCGGTTCGAGGTCGAGATTGTTGACTACCCATGCACGCATAACTTTGAAGTCTTTGTCCTTTAGCGACTTCATTAGAGCACCGATATTGACATCACTCAGATTAACAAGCACACCAGTATCTATAATGCCAGAAGTAGAATAACGCTGACACTCATTAAGCACTCGGCGCCAGTCAGGAGCATAGCGCATGATAAGCTCAGCGATGACTTTCTTGTCAAACTTTACATTCTCGTCCTTAAGAATACCTTCTAGGCGCACCATGAACTTAGCGGCAAGGCCTGCCATGTCTTTCTTCGAGGTATTAAACTCGATAACGGCACAGCGAGAATGCAGCGGTTCAATGATGCGATTCTTAAAGTTACACGTCAGAATGAACCGGCAGTTATTTGAGAACTCCTCGATGAAACCGCGCAGCGCTGGCTGCGTTGACTGAGGATTGAGATAGTCAGCTTCATCGAGTATCACGACCTTCGGTCCACCACTTGTTAGTGAAACCGAAGATGCGAACTGCTTGATCTTATTCCGCAGAACGTCAATGCCTGATTCTTCGGATCCGTTAATTAGAAGATAATCAAGCTCAAGCTCGTTGCACAGCGCTCGCGCAACTGTTGTTTTACCGAGTCCGGCGGTACCAGTTAGAAGCATGTTGTGCATCTCGCCGGAATTCACGATAGCCTGAAAAGTTTTCTTTAACGCATCTGGAAGGATACAGTCAATAATCGTTTGTGGGCGGTATTTTTCCACCCACAAAAATTCTGCAGATTGTTTACTCATGTAAGATGGAACCTAATCAGGAAGTAATTGACTTGTAGATCGACGTAATTTCATCGGTCTCACTTTCAAACTGTACCGCGGTTTGGCGGTGATAGAGCATAGCGACTTTCTTCATAGTACGCTTCGGCATCTTGTACTTGTCCTCAAGCGCCTTGAGAACCTCCGTAATCTGTGACCTGGAAGTCTCGATAATAGTGAGCTCCTCGGAGATTTGCTCAAATGCTGTGCGGATCGCTTTGCGATCTTCTGGGTTGTTAGGAATGTTGCTCATATGTTATTAAGAACCAAACGTTGAATCTTTCTCAAGGGCAATCCAATACTCGACTTTGAGCGTCGAGTTATTCTCAAAATGGCTGATCAGCTTTGAGCTGATCGAGACAGTGTAGTCGCCCGGGAGCATCTTCAGATTGCCAATGACGATAATGAATGAGAAAGTTTCCTCACAAGCATTACTCTCATCGATAATAACTGAGTACTTATTGGCTGTCTTATTTTTCAGATCAATGATCTGAGCAGTGACGACGCCTTTCTTGCCAGAGATCTGCAGTGTAGCATGCCCGAGTACAGCGGCAGCTTTCTTGATCTTCGAGATCAGATCGGCAGTCAGCGTAACTTTTACGTCAGCTTTGGGCATCGAAACATTCTTGCTAGGAGCTGTCAGAACCTCTGGGCTAGAGTAGAAATACTCAATAGAGGTAGCGTTATCGCGCACAGTGATAGAATCCTTGCCGAAGTCAAGCTCTGGGTCATCGACCAAAGTAATTGTGGATAGAAACTCGTTGAGATCGTAAATACCGAACTCGCGAGGAATACGCTCCTCAATCGTGGCAGACGCCATGATATTTTTAGCCTCTGCAATTGTGGAGATAGTATTGCCTTCTTTGAAGATAAGGTTGGGATTGATTGCCGAAAAGTTCTTGAGGATGTCAATCGTTGGTTGAGATAGTTTCATTAGAGTTTAATTTATTGTTGTATTCTTTAGTCTCAATCTCGTAAAGGAAAAAGAGGTTAGCCATTGCATGGCCTAAATGGTGCCGGCCGGTCTCGGGGTCAATCCGCTCACCGCGTTTCCATGCCCAGATATGGCGCTGCATTGCATCAAAGTAGCGGCGCTCACCTTCGTTTACAAAGCGCCAGTTATCGCGATCATACTTCTGAGCGCCTAGGGTGAGTACAGTTGCCAGTTCATCTAAGGCATGAGGCGGAATTAGGCCATATTCCTGCTTCCCAGCATCAAACTTACGACCCTGTTTAGTAGACGACATACTCAGTATTAGAAAAGAAATGGCTGGAGGATTTACGCCCTCCAGCCGATAGTTCTTATGGGAACTTAGCGCAGGTTAGTAGCACTGCGCGGGGCGTCGTAGCGGTACGCAAAGACCGTTTTACCGGCTTTTGAGGTGCGGCGATTGGTCATAATGACATGACCTTCATCTCGGAGAGCGGAAATTACCGCGCTCGGATTGGCGATTGCCAGACGCCGTGCCGCCTCGGCAACAGTAACCTCTTTGCCTTTGGCCAGGAGGTTAAACATACGGGTCTTCTGGGATGTATTGGACTTGCTCATTGTATTATCTTGCTTTCAATGATCCTGTTGTTGTTTAAGTTACGGTAATGGATCAGTTATCGTAGAGCTATCATACACTACGCCCACCACTTGTAAACAAGAAAGCAGGCACAGCATAAACTTTTTAGTATGGCGTGGGCGTTGCGCCCAGCGATGTAACTGCGCCTGCAGCAGTATTAGGCTGGCTGGCAACAGGCTGAACTGTGGGATCGATCTTGGTGTAAAGATCAAGGAATGCGCCCTTGGTATCGTCATCGAACCGGCTGATGCACATCTGCACCGCTTTAAGACGGTCTTCAAAGATACTAAAAGTCTGAGCAATGTGGCACAGGCGGCGCGTAGAGATCACTTCATCTACACCGTCATCTGCGAAAGTTTTCCGGATAGCCTCGGCCCACGTTGTGAGCTTTTCAGCAAAGTCTTCGTCGCGCCGACCAAACTTATCCATGTGCTTCAGCACAATCTTGCGCTCAGTAGTAACTGATGCATAGGGCTGCTCAATGGTTGCCACGAAGCGCTCAAGGAACGCTTCATCGATAATAGTAGCAGCAACAAAGCGGCCGCTGTCAGATCCCTTACCTTTGGTGTTAGCAGTAGCAATGACGTTGAAGCCTTTAGCAGGAAAGATAACCTCGCCAGTCTTCTTAATCATAACTGGCTTGCCTTCTAGCACGCCCTGCAAGCACATAATCTTATTGGTTGCACGGTCGATCTCATCGATCAGAAGGATTGCACCGCGCTCCATAGCTTTAATGACAGGCCCCTTAGCGAACACTGTCTCACCATTGAGAAGGCGAAAACCGCCGATAAGATCATCTTCATCAGTCTCAGGTGAGATCTGAACGCGAACATACTCGCGGTTAAGCGCAGCACACGCTTGCTCGACCATCATGGTTTTGCCGTTGCCAGAGAGGCCAGCGATATAGATTGGATAGAAAGTCTTAGCGCGGAGAATTGTGGCCACGTCGTCATACGACCCCCACCTGACATAAGTGGGATCTACCTCAGGAATGTAGCTATCCTCATTCACTGTTGAGGAGATGGCGGCGGCAAGCTTAATTGCTGCTGCAGGTGCAGCGGGAGCAATAACTGCAACGTCCGTTGCAGTTGACTTCCTGTCACCGAGCAGCTTGCTGAAGTTATACATGCCGCGGGCAATCTTGTACTCGTCGCCGATCAGTTCGGCTGCGCCTTTGAATCCAAAGCCAAGTTCCACGGCAACATCGTCGATCTGTTTCCGCCGAAAGATTGACGTATCAGAGTGACGGTCGCCAAGGACCTTGAGGATTTGTATGGATGTGTCTTTCATGATGTAATGGTTATTTGAGTTACGCCAGCATTCTACACTATTTTGTGTCAATCGTATACTAATTTGATGCGCTTTATCTTGTTGATAGGCCATCAACTTATGCTATGGCCTCAGCAAATTTCGTCACAAAGACGCGATTAGCCTTCTTGCTGGACGAATAGTCCATGAAAGCACGGGCAATCTTGCCGCGGCTCATATCAGCGGTAACTTCCAGTTCGTCGTCATCATTTACAGCAAGGTCATCGCCCAATGCCACGATGAAGTAGCTAGAGTAGTTGAACGCGCCTGGCAGAGAAAGAACTTCCTCTTCCTTGTAGATACGTTCCAGCTTGGTTGTCCAAAGTTGGAAACCTTTGGTAATATCTTTAAGCATAGAAGCAGCGGCAAGTTGCGCATGCTGGCGCATGAGACTCTTGCAGGCAGGAACATAAAAACCGATGACCTCGGTATTAGCACTGATCTTAAGATTCTCGATCAAACTCGCAGTCATGTCCCGGTGAGTAGAGTTAACAGTACGACCATTCAGCTTGAAGGAAGTGCGTATGCTAGCATAATAATCGCGTTTGTTAGATACACGGTAGTCGTTAAGCGAGGCGGCTTCAGTAACGCGCAGCGAATGGCCGGCGCCGTCAGTCAAAAAGATAGTTGTCATCTTATCTGGATTATGCCGAGCGCGGAACTTCTTGACAAGATCATGGGCAATGATAAGCGTCTCATTCAGAGGAGTATCGCCAAGTTGCTCGCAAAAACCGTAGGCACAGCTATTCTGCGCCCGCAGCCAGAGAGCGTAGATAGCATCATTAAAGTCAGTTTTGTTCAGATCAGAAGTAACAAGCTCAAGTAGAATCGTATTGGACACTAGAACTTTATCAGAAGTAAAGTTAGTATTAGAAGTGTGGTAAGATACTGACTTAACCAGACCGCTATAAGTGTTATCACAAGTAAAGCCATAGACAGCAAAAGGAATACCAGTACGGCGGCAGAACAGCGCCATGTTAATGAGATGCTTTAGAACGTGTGGCAACTGGCGCTGCATTGAGCCAGAGTAATCCACGAACATGAGCATCCCATGATTCTTGGCGTTTGCCAGCTGAGTCACGCTCAGAAACAGGTCATCGCTGATCTTGTATGAATGAAGTTTATTGAGATTCAGCGATCCAGTTTTAGAAACTGAGGCACGGGAGTATTGGTAAGCAGCTTTACGCAGATCGAATTCTTTCACGAGCATACCCACAACTTTCTGTGTCGACTTAAGAAACTGCTGAAATTGCTGTTTCAAGAGTGGATTTGTGGCAGCATCGGTAAAATTCGGAGTGCGGTTTCGAATAGCGTTTAGCTTATCATATGTCAAAACATTCTCAAGACATTCCGCAGTGGTTGGAGCACTAGCAAAGTAGGTATTAAGAGTTTCTTTTGAAGAATCGATAAGCTGCGTACGAGTATTAGTATCAAAACTGCGCTGGGTCGATACGCCGTCCAGATCTTCATCTTTTGTAGGCTCTGCATTCTGCGTGGGGTCGATCTCGACATCGCTCGCAGAACCCTTAGGGACACTAGGCTTTTCATCAGATTTCTGATCGGCATCACCATCGGTTTGCTCGCCGTCATCTGACGAACCTTTTTCTTTGCTAGCGTCATCACTTTTAAGATCAGATGCAGAATCGGTTTTTGCTTTCTGCTCATCGCTATCATCTTGAGCATTAGCTTCTGACGAGTCATTGCTATCGCTCATGTCATCCTGGCCCTTAGGCGTAGGATCTTGCTTGGCATTTTTTTGATCTGACGGTGTGGGCTTTTGCTTGGGCTGCTGTTTTGGCTGCTTGGCTTGGTCGCGCTGCTCCTTGATAAACTTATCAAGAGCAATTGCAGCAGCAACTACTTCGTCCCAGGTTTCTGCGCGCTCAATGAGATCAAACAACTGCTGTTCAGCAGCAGTAAAAGTGATCTCGATTTGATTGCGAAGCTTAAACTTAAGATTTAGACGGTTAGCAAAACCGATCGTACTGAGGTCTTTGCCATTCACCTCGAAGAAGTTTTCATTCTTGAGAGTCGAATAACCGCGGGTAAAGCAACTGATCAGCCCAGGATACTGAGACTGCACTTTGCGCTCGATGCGCACATCCTCCACGAGGTTAACATAGTCCTGCCGCGCGCCTGCGCTATTGTGGTGAAAGTCGCGCGGCGTAAACAACGCATGGCCGACTTCATGACCCACGAGCAGGTCGTAGACGTCCTTGCTTTTGTCTTTCCACATTGGAAGACCGAGTAGGCGCTTTTCTACATCAAAGAAAGCGGTGGTGTAGTTTCCGTGCTGTACCGTGATGTTTTCTTTTGCAAGGAGGCGGGCCAGCGTGCTTTGAGCGGTGGAATTCATCATGGCACTATCCTAAACCATGCAACCTAAAAGTAAAACTAATTTAAGCTAAACATGCATAAGTCGCTATCACTCAACAGTTTAAGTACTACTTCTGTTTGATTTGTGAAAAGTTTTTGAACTTCTCAAACTCGATTTTCCTAGGGAATTTGCCATCTAGCGCGTCAGTCTTATGCGAGATGATGAACACCGAAGTTCCATCGTCTAATGTATGGAGGATCGTTAACAGATTCTCCACACCATCATGGTCCATTGAGGAATCAAAAGTCTCATCTAGAATAAGCAGATTTGTGCTAACCGAGTTCTTCATTCTTGCAATCTGACGCCATGTAAACAGAAGCGCCAGATCAATGCGCTGCTTTTCTCCTTCTGAGAACGAAGCATAGACAAAGTCATCGCGGTGACGGGACTTGATAGTTTCCTCGAATGTCTCATCCAAATTAAAAGCTACAAAGAAATCAAGAGTCTGAAGATAACCATTTATGAGTTTATTCATCACTGGCAGATACTGACGAATAATCTTAGTCTTGATTCCGGCGTCCTTGAGCATTTCCGCCATTGCTTGGTTATACGCGCCTTGCTCATAGAATCCAGACTTATTGCTGATCAGCTTATCGCGCAGCAAGTGCAGTTCTTTCAGCTTTTGCTGAGCATCATCGAGTGAGGCGTCTTGCTTATTAGAATTCTCGGTCTCAATCTCACGGATCAGACGCTGCAATCGATTGATGGATGAGTTGTTGGTACGTATTGACTGCTGAAGATTGTTAATCTCGTTAACTCTAGTTTGAATCTCGTTGAGTCCGTCATTCACGCGCCTGAGCTCATCCATGATGCGATTTTGACCCTCTTGCAGCTCGCGGGATGCCTCCTTGCACTTATGCACCTTCTCTTTCTTAAAGTTAATAGCAATAAGTTGCGAGCACGTGGGACAACTGTCATTCTCATTATAGAACTTAGCTTCCTTCACCACGCGATGAATATTGGACTTAATCTGTGTCTGATATGAAAGCAACGTATCGCGTGTAGCAGCTAACTTTCCGTTGGAGTGCGCTGGGTTGTTATCGATCTGTGTCTGAATATCTGCATTCTGCTGCATCAGACCATCGATCTCAGTTTGATACTGAGTAATCTTGTCAAGATTACGCTGTGTCTGCTCGCTATTCCGACTCTTGATCTCGGAGATAAATGCATTCTGCAGACCGATAGTACGATCGGTAAGTTCTGATTCCCGCGCTGTGATGCCTAACTGGTCGCGCAACTTAGCCACGCGCTCCTTAAGCAATCCGTTCATCTTGGTGAAGATATTGATATCCAGCAGATCTTCAATCACCTCGCGCCGGTGATTAGTAGGCAATTGCATGAATGGGATAAACGACGAAGATCCCAGCACTACAATCTGGTGAAACGACTTATGGTTGAGCTTTAGAATGTTCTGCTCAAGAACTTTCTGATAATCGAGTGAGTGTGACTCCTGATTGACTAATTTACTATTCTGCCAGATCTCAAAGATCGATGGCTTAATACCACGACGCACGCGGAACTCGGCCTGGCCCACACTGAACTCTACCTCGACCTCGCAGTTCTTAGCATTGACTGAGTTTACCAGCTGTGGCTTATTGATCTCTCTGTGTGGTTTACCAAATAGCGCGAATGAAAGTGCATCGAGCAGTGTGGACTTACCAGCACCGTTGGCGCCTACAACTAGAGTTGAGACACCAGTGTTTAGATTGATTTCTGTGAAAGCATCTCCCGTTGAGAGAAAGTTCTTCCATTTGACTTGTTTGAAATGAATTGCCATACTTAGACTACTTCGAGATTTTGTGCCTCAGTGTAGAGTTCTCGAAGCTGTGACTTAATCATATCCTTACAGAGCTCTGTGTCAACAGCATCCACATAAGTATCCATCAGCATAGCGGTATCCGTAATAGCGTCCACAGATTCAGCGGTGACATTTGCTGCGCTAAATTCTTCATAGTTTTCTGCAATCTTGATCTCAAATGGATCTTGCTTTTGCAGCCGATCGATAAAGCGGTCAAACTTGAAGAAGTCACTCTTATTGACAACCACAACCTTTACGAACTTGCCTTTAGCACAAGAAGTATCTAGTCCATCCGAATCAGAGATTTTATCGTTATAGATGTACTTACAGTAAATCTCGTTAGGATTGCGAATAGGAGTGAGCTCACGAGTGACGGTATCGAACACATGAAAGTATTTCCAGTCATTCGCATCTGCCCATGTCATCTCGAACTGAGTGCCGAGGTAATGGATGTTGCCCTTAGTAGATTTAGTGTGATAATGTCCAGACCAGACTTGCTCAAAACGGTTAAACAGATTAGCATCCATTCCGCCATGCGAGGGTGTACCTTTCAGCATCTCAAAACCATTTAGCTCAAGATGGGCACCCAGAATTGATGCATTACAGGTCTCAATAAACTTCATTGAGGCTGCTTGATTCTCGGGGTTTATCCATGGCAGCAGCGCGATGTTGCAACCATCATAAGACATCACCTTCGGCTCCATCACAATATTGACATTCTCTACGAAGTATCCTAGCAACTCCTTTAGTGAGCAAAGCTCATTAGTATTCTTATAGACTACATCATGGTTACCTGGAATGATGTCCATGGTCATTCCGAGCTCGCGCATTGGCTCCAGGAATGTCTTACGATTGTGGTTTAGTGCTTTGAAGTTAACATACTTGCGATGGTCATAGTAATCGCCTAGATGAATTATCTGAGTGATTTCGTGCTTCTTGCAGTAAGGAAAGAAGACATCGCTATAGAACTTTGCAAAGTAATCCAGAAACACATCTGATGCATTGCGCGCCCCAGCATGGGTATCATTTATGACAGCAATTTTCATTCGGTTGCAAAAAACAACTCGAGATTTTCTTTATTCTTCTTCTTGAACTCTTTAATCTTCTGGTCAACACCATTCTTGCGGTCAATTCGTTTCTTAAGAGTATTGACGAATCCAGCGTCTTGCATTGCTGCGCCGCCAAATGTATCTTCGGGATTGGTCATGAAGTCCTCAATTCCAGCGTGCTCAATATAACGAAACTTAATGTCCTGCTGCTTCTTCTCCTTCATGATCCGGCGAATAAACGCGTAATACGAAATTTGAGTAAAGTACGCAAAGGCATTCGGCGATCCAGTTCGCGTAGCGGCATCAATCTTATAGTTCATAATGGCTTTAATGCAGTTCTCCACCGCATCCATCACCATTTCTTCACGATATGTGTATCCAATGAAATTAGGCTTATGCGAAAGGCCTTCGGCAATTCTTAAGAAACACCTGCCGATATATTCTGGAATGCGTGCGATCTCCGTGCAATTCTTTTGAGATAGCTTCACGGATTGAACGTACTCCACAACAGCTTGCGAGAATTCTTTGTTGTTGACATAATGCTCACCCTGTTTCTTTGCAGATCGAGGCAAGACCGGTTTTGTCGGTGCTGCTGCTGAAGAAGTTATAGTTGCAAGCATCATTGGCGATTTGTGGTAGATATCAGATTGCATAGTTTATTCATAATAAAATTATCCTAGGCTCAATCCTATCACTGCCACTAAGAATGTAAACAAAAAAATACTAAAATTTTTATGTACAAAATGTCAGCAACGCGATATTTTGTATCAGCCTTAACGCTGAGGGTAGATAATCAGTATCAATTTCGTGATACATCATTCCCAAATTTATAATCTAGGTTATCCCAATCAGGTTTATCTTGTGCCTTTGGCAATTGTTGCAGCATTTCCTTTTCATCTTTATGCTCAACCAGCATCAGATAATCTTTCTTTGTCTCATCATTTGGAATAGATGCAGACATCACATGATCTTTCCGAATCATATGGATTCTTGACATTGACCCTAGAAACCAATCTGAGTAGAATGTAGAGGTGCGAATACCGTTCTCAGCCTTTTCAGTATGTGCGCTGATCAGATATGGGTCACGAACAATCATATTCTTCTCAGTATCTGAGATAACCTGACAGATAACAGTCTCACTGGAGACTAGCTTAAGAATAACTACCATATTGTCAAATGTCATTGGATTGGTACCTCATGGATTTTGAAGTCAAATTTTTCTGAGCTGTATAGTTTGATTCGCTCAGCAGCATGATCTAGAGTGTAGTTTCGATTCTTCTTCCAGTGAAGATCATCTGCAATATCATAGACTTTAGTTGCTCGGCCATCATCTGATTTGCGCAAACCGCGCCCAATTGATTGCAGAATTCTGATCTGAGATTTTGAAGGAGATGCAAAGACAATATTATGTAGGTTACGAATATTTATACCAGTAGAAAACGTGCCCATAGAAGCCACGATAATAGCATCTTTCTCATTCTCAGTGATTGCACGGATTCGCTCACGCTCATCAGTTTCCACTGCACCAGATACAAAGAATAGCTTGCGAGTCCTGCGTGGCAACTGGTTTAGCTTCTCATCGATTAACGCATACAGCGGCTTACCATGTTTTTCCACATAATTGAAAAGAATCAGTGTGTTTCCATCCTGTGCTATAGCTAGATTGCGAATGAACTTGTTCCGCGGTGTATGGCTTACAATGAAGTCAATCTCCTGCTGATAGTCAAACTTCTTAGCAGCCTGACAATGCTCATCTGTGTACTTCATCAGCAGTACATCGATTGACAGCTGTGCTAAAGCATCTGAATCCATTAACTCTTTTGTGGTCGTCACACGGTGCACTGGCCCAAATAATCCTTCAAGCACTAGCTTGTGTGTCTGTGTGCCATCGAGAGTACCGGTGGTGCCGATGCGGTACTTAGCATCACGCAGCTTTTCCATGATCGCGGATAATGACTTTGCCTTGAAGGTGTGGGCCTCATCGCCAATCACCATTCCATACGGCTCAAACCATTCTGGGCGCATCTTGTAGATTGACTGCCACGTAGTGATAACAACACGCGAGCTAATATTCATCTTCTCTTTACCAGAGTAGATGCGATGACACTCAGCTTCATTATTCCAGTTCTCATCAAGCGTAGAGTAATCTTTGAAGTCAGTGAACATCTGCTCAACCAGCGAGGTTGTTGGAACGATCAGCAGCACTTTCTTATTAGGACTTTCTTCCAGGAAGTAACGAATCAGCGCATAGATGATTAGTGACTTACCCGATGCTGTTGGGCTAAGCAGTAAGCTACGGTAATGGACTAGCGCATGATGAATTGCCTCAAGCTGATAGTCGCGCGGCACAATAGCTTTTCCGTGTGCGTATAACTGCAGCGACTCAACAAATGCTGTCACTACATCTAGATCTAGATATGCCTGAGAATCTGGTCGGCCGTAGTAGTCATCGTCAATGTACTCGATCTCACACTGACGGACATCTGCAAACTCCTGAATGTATGACAGCAATCCGCCGTACAGTGTTTTCAGACGTGTATCGAATAATCTAATTTTTCCATCCCAAAGCTTGCTGCGAAATGCAGGCATAAACTTATAGCCTGGGACGAAAAAAGTAAAGAAGTCAGATAGCTCATATGCTATCGAGGGATCGCACTCAATAGTGACGAATACCTCGTTCTTCTTCTTGATTTTGATTACATCAGACACCGGAGGTAAATTTTTTCCACTCAATCATATTCTTGATAGTTTGATGGCGCCACTTTACGCTGTCCATGATTTCTTGCAGTGTCTCAGTCAGTGTCTTCAGATAGACAATACCGGTTTCTTGCTTCTGCAGCTCAGGATCGGCATTGAAGTAGTAATCCATATCTGACTTCATGATCTTCAGGCCATTGAACGGATCGTAGGGCCAGCCATACTTATCAATGACAGCTTTGTCTAGCTTACCATTGAAGTGCAGCCATTTGTCACGCAGCAGAATCTTTTGTTCTAGTTCTTTGCGTTTAAGCTGCAGCTTGGTTACTGAAAGCAGCTCAAGATACTTGGCATGTAGCCGCGCGGTGTTCTTGGAAGAATCGTCAAGATTCATGTCATCGATGACAGAGTCTTTCTTCCACATTTCTAATACGTCTTCAATGTTTAGCATAATATAATAAACTGTATCGGGTATCTATCTACTTTAAAAACTCAAAATGAGAATACATGAACGAAGCATCTCCTACAACATACTCCACATCAGTATTCTGAGTATGGAAGTCGATTGATCCAATTGATGTTGGGAATGCATCGACAAAGCGAATCTGACGGATCACATTATTGCTAGATGATAGAACGTGCAGCACAATGTCATATGTCTCAAACTTCTCATACTGAGCATTATTCACCATCCAGTTCAACAACTCAGCATAGTTGTCCATATTCTCGGTTACCATGTAGCGGATATCCAATGGAGAATACTGAACCTTCTCGCCAGGATATGCGTTCTGCCGATTGCGAAAAGGAACGTTTATTTCTGTAGCAGAAATAGCAGGCAATGGTGAATTTATGCAGAAGTACTCGACATTTGCAAAACTCTGAGAATGAATCGATAGGCGAAAGCCATTCGGTGACAGAAAGTTCTTGTTTAGTGTGACGCGCATATAGTCTATTTATCAACGCAAAAAAAGGGATCCCCTTTCGAGGACCCCTTTAGAATTTTAACTAACTGCGGATTATCCGTTGTCGAGAATACCAGCAACGCGGAAGATGCGGAAGTAGCGGTTGCTACGATCAGAACCTTGGTCATTGACTGGAGCAGACTCAGCAAACGGGTTAGCAACGAGACCGTAACGTGTCTTGAATCCGATACGTGGTTGGAAGTCGGATTGACCAACTGCGCGGACCATCGTGAGTGGCACGTATGGAGCGTAGAAGAGTCCGGCATCGTATGGGTTCGTTCCACGATATCCAACAGTAACGTAGTCATCATTGACTCCGGTACCGGAATATGGATCGATGTATACCTTGGTGCGGCCATTGAGAACACCAGCGAAGGTGTTACCAGTGTCGTCAACCTCGAGTGTCGTGCTCAGTGCTGGAGCGTAGTCCAGAACGCCGGCAGCCGCAAGAGCGGTAGCGACATCAGACGAGCAGAGGATGAAGTTACCTTTGCCACGACGGGTTTCTTTGGCGATAACATTCGCTTCGCGCTCGATCTGAACGAGCATACCTTTGAAGCGTTCAACGTTCCAACGTCCATCAGCATCTGTCAGCAGGTTGAATGTGCCTTTAACAGCGACGTTCGATTGCTGCGCGCCAAGTTTAGCCTTGACGTTGATCGTGCGGACGATTTCGCGGTTGATTTCAGCGAGGATTTCGGCTGATAGGATGTTGGCGAGCTCGGATTCTGCATCGAGACCGTGAACGGCCTTGAGATCCTGCGCCAATTCCATGGTGTATTCAGCCTTGAGGGCGCGTGTCTTTGCAGTCACGGTTGCCTTCTCGATGCTGAATGCCATTTCGCCAAAAGAGCCAGCGCCAGATGATCCGGAACCGAGTGCTTCACCATCGGCGGTCGATAGACCACGACCAGTAACGAATGAATTCTGGACGCCATCAGAGTCAGCGCCTGTGCCGCCTGTTGTATCAGGAAGGGACGAAGAACGTCCGGCCTGTGTGCCTGTTCCGGAGAAGCCAGAGGCTGCCTCGTTGAAGAGAGCTTCTGTACCATCTTGAGTGGAATACTTGCTCTTCATTGCGAAGATCAGACCGGTTGGTCCAGACATTGGCTGAACGCCAGCGATGTCATAAGCGATGAGGTTAGGCATCGAACGACGAACCAGGCTAATTAGGATTGGATCCCAATTGGCTAGTGGCGCTGAGCCACCTGCTGTGGCATTGGCTGCAGTTTCGTTGATGTTGCCGAAGGTTGCTTGAGCGCGCTCTTCGCGCATTGCTTTCTCCTGGTTTTCCAGGATAACAGCAGTAACTGCCTTGCGGTAGTTGTCTTTGATAGAAGGCAGATCCTTGTGCTCAAGGATTGGTGCCCATTTCTTTTGGAAGTTTTCTGAATTGAACATTGTTGTATTTTTAACTCCTAACTGTGTGATTTGTGCGCTATTAAGTCTATTAGAACTTTGAAGTGCGCGAAATTGCGGCGGAAACGGCTGCCATGAGTGGGCTGAGTTCTACCTCAGCTTCATTTGACTCAGTGATGGCGGTCTCAACTGCGGTGGGTGTTGACTTGCTAACAGGCTTGCGGAAGTATGTTTCTTTGATGCTTTGAACCTTCTTTGAGAAAGTCTTTGCATCCTCGAAATCGACGTCTTCGACCAGTGAATTGAGCTTAACAGTTTCAGTAGATGCGAGATCGTCAGAAACTTCAGCGATCACTTGCGCGCGCTGTAGTGCTGTGACAGACTCGGCTAATGTCATGTTCGACTCAGTAGCTTTGAGCAATTGCTCCTCAAGCTTAGAAACTTCCCTGTTGAGTGAATCAACTAGGTTTTCCTTTGCCTCAGGAACTTCGATGTAGGACTCCTTGAATACGTTCTTCAACGCTCCAATGAAGTTTTCAGCGATTTCAGTGCGCAAACCAGCTTCGACTGCGACCTTATTCTCTTCCATCCAGGTCTGAACAACATAGTCCAGATAAGAATCTACTTTTTCAGACAACGTCTTGGTCACCGTAGCGATTTCTTCGTTGAGCTGATTTTCGTAGTTTTCCTCAATGGTATTGACCTCGGCAGCGACCTTAGCCTTGACTGCTGACTCAAACAGAGCAGATGCTTTAGTGCGGAATCCTTCAGTGAGTGACTTTTCAGCGCTGAACAGAACATTTAGGCTTTCCTTCATGTCTTTGTCATCGTCTTCTTTGTCGTCCTCGCTGTCGTCTTCATCATCTTCAGCAGGTTCTTTTTCACCGGGTTCCTCAGCTTCTGGTTGTCCAGGAGTTGAAGTTTCAGGTGTTTTGCCAGCCTCAGCATCATCTTCTTCTGTTGCTTCTTTACGCTGATCCTTATTGGTGCTATCGTCACCCGTTTGCATTGGAGCAGGCTCCTGTGCTTTCGGCGGCACTGCTGGATTTGCCAGTGTGCTGTAGACGTTAGCAACATCTTCGGTCTTCATAGAGACCAACTGTTGGTATACTGCATTGATGAGTCCGGCCTTAGTCTTTGGAGGTTCAGCAACTGGTGCGGCAGCAATTGCTGCGTCCGTGGCGGCTTTTGCCTTATTGACTTCATCGGGCGTTTCGACCGTTCCCGGCCCTTGCCCAACATGATCTTCCTTGTCAGCTTCTTGTGATGCCGACTGGTCGATTGACGCTTTAGTATCCGCATTTGCTTTTACAGCATCTGTGGCCTCGGCGCCTGCCTTGTCATCTTTCTTCTTGGATGTTTCCTCGCCAGAAACTTCAACGTCTTCAACGAGTCCATCAGCAAGTAGTTCCTCAACAGTGATGTCTTCAATGAGATCAACTTGATCTTTTGATTTTAATGACATATATTTTAGATAGCTTACTATAATATTATAGTGGTTGGAGTTTAGAGAGGACACCCAGTATTGGATACTCGGTTTCAGTCTCAGTTAATTCACAATTTGCCTTAGATGATTTCACGTTACCATTATATGCATCTTTGGTTTTACCCATGATAGAAAGTCTTGAGCAATTATTTGAGAATAATTGCATTTGAAATTATTGTGCTTCGTGATAACTTTTCATGGTTTTATGATGGGCCGCCATCAAACCATGAAATTGCTGAACACTTTTATCGCGCGCAATCTCTGCAGCGTCTGCATGAGCAGCACTTGCTGCGCCATGATGTAATGCAGCATTACCGTGATCGCCCATTGCCGCAAATGCATGGGCATCTTTAGTATACTTCGAAGCGCGCCGCGCTTCGTCGCCGGCAAGATCATGCTCGCTTTCTTTTAATTTGCGGACTGTTTCAAAAAAGTTCATTATACTGTTAACTTTATAGCGGCTAGAGTTTAGAGAGGAAATCATTCCATACCTTCAGCTGAGCCTCAATGAGGCGCTTTGAAGGTGCGTTTTTGATTTCAGTCTCGTACTTTTCAACTTGTTGCGCTTTGAGTATTCCATTGTCCCAAATCCAATCTACACCTTCCATAATTCCATTAACGAAAGCGTCTGGTGCTGATGGATCCTGAACAATGTCAACGGTAGAGAGAATGAAATCATCCTTGACCTCCATAATTCCGTCGCGCCCTTCCTGCAACGATCCCATTCCACGAGTGGAGACACCTAGCTGAACGCCACCTTCGATCAGACCTTTTACGATCTTTCCCATTGGTGTGTCCAGGATCAGCGCCTTTCCGACAACATTATTACCGTCCCACTTGAGCTCAGTAATACGATGCGAAACTTTATCGAGGTTAACTGTCGGGCCTTCTGGGTGATTCAGCTCACCCACTGCACGACCTGTCTTAACCTGCTCAGTAATATACTTTTCAACCGCCGGCCGTAGCACACCCATCGGGTAGCGCCGCTTGTTACGGTTTGGCTTTTCAGCCTGCATGAATACTCCCTCAACGCGCACCTTCTTGATACCGCCACTGGCAGCTTCAGTGACGTACTGTAGATTCTGGTCAGTATATTCGGTGACGAGTTTCATAGTATGGTGCTTTTAGTAGGTATTTCGTTACGAGCTTCGTTATAACGACTTTACATGAGATACAATTTCCTGTCCTAGTTTCTTATGGTTTTCCACACCAGCAGAAGTAAAGTGAGAATTAGTGTGATGCTTATCAGCAATGATTGAGCCCGGCACGCCCAGCACGTTCACGTACGACCACGCGCTGTTCACATATAGACTGTGTACTGCAGTGCCAGCTCCATAATTTCCAGTTCCGTGCCATGTACTGAGGGTCACTGAAGGGTGGCCAGCTTTAGTATACTCATGATCGCGATTTGCACCTGTAGTAAATGCCTTGCGAGTATAACCCTTCGACTTCATGATCGAGTGAACACGATCGATAGTATTCTTCGCATCATGGTGAACCGCAGCATCGTGCTGGTGTGTAGGAGCAGTAGCTTCCTCAATAGGTGAGTAGCTTTCTGTCTTTGGCTGAAGTGCTCTGTACTCGGCATGCGCCCTGTCATAAGCCTTGCTTTGCTTCCGATCAGCAGCAGCGCGCGCGCGATCTCTTTCATCAGCGCTAAACGAATCGGCCTTGCGGGTGTCCCTAGCAAAAGCAGCATCGGCTTTTGCAATGGCAGTATGGTAAGCAGTTTTATAGATCTGGCCTGCAACCGCAATCTTGCGCTCATCCAGAGCGGCATTGATCTTCTCGCTCATTGCACGCTGAAATGCTTCTTGTGCATTTGCGATCTTATCGTTGCGCAAACCGTCGACCATATCGATGAGATTAGTATTCATTTCTATTGTAAAAGCTATTTATAGGTTTGAATAACTCAACTATTGGGCAGATTTATCAAATGTTTCATTGGCAGAAATATCCTCCACACCGGTGCCAGGATCAGTCTGTGGATTCTCAAGCATTTTCTCTGCATTGAGCTGTGCCTCTTCATCCATTTCTTCGTTCATTAGCTCAATTTCTTCATCAGTCTGGTGTAGAACATTGCGGCGTACCCATGTCTCTGAGTAGTATTTACCCACAAATGGCATGACTGCATTGAGCTGATTAAGACGCTCAGTAAGAATTTCCGAATCCTTGAGTTCTGCAAAGTGGTTATCTTTGCGGAAGTCAATGCGCATATTCTCGCGAAGTTCCTTCCAATCCTCCTCTACAATTACGCCTTTCAGCATCAATTGAGTACGAAGTAGCTCAAAAAAGAGTATAGAGAACTTAACACGCAGCTTGTCAATGAACTTCTGAAACTTTAGCTCATCGCGAGTAATCTCAGATGATTTGCCTAGACTAAACCCAGTCTCAGGCTCAAGACGATTGACTGGAACATTAAGTGAGCGGTAAAGCTTCTTCTGAAAGAAGATGATGTCATCGATCTGTCCTAGATTCTCACCGCCTGGAAGTGTGGTGATCTCAGTGCCGCGGCCGCCCTCACGACGCGGTAGCCAGAAGTCTTCTAGCATACTCATATGCTTGCGATCATCTCTAATCTCGCCAGTGACTGCATCATATACCAGCTTATTGCGGTACTGATTCATGATCGTCCGCATATACTCCTCGGCCTTACCTTTAGGAAGATTGCCCACATCGATATAGAAAATACGACGCTCGGGAGCGCGGGAAAGACGATAGATGACCAGCGCATCTTCCATCATTCGAAGTTGATTGACCGGCTTTAGCGCTTTGTGAAGCGGTGAAAGCACGCGCTTACGCGACGAATCCAGCAGGCCAGATGTGATATAGCAGACAGCGTCCTTATTGATCTTCAGACCAACATCAGACTTCTGCAAACCACCATCTTGGTAGAGGTAATACTCATCGAGTGTCTTGACGATCTTTGCACCAGTCTGGTTATCGATTTCTTCCTTGATTTCTCTGACCTTACGAATACGCAAAGCATCTACAGCGCGAATCTCGGTGATGCCAGCATCTGGATTCTCGGCATCGATAATCATATGGTAGTATAAGCGGCCATCCACATACCACCGACGGAAAATATCCTGACCGTTCAGGTTGAAATTGAGAAGTTTGAGCACGCTATCAAACTCAGCCTTGATCTCTTTCTTGATTGAGTCTTTTACATCTAGATCATCTAGATTTAGGTCAACTGGGCCAGCGTCCACATCGTTGACTATCGATTCATTTACAATATCTTCAATTGCCATATCACACTCAGGCTGCTCTGCCGAGATGCGGTACTTGCGGATCAGATCGACATCCGTCTTTGCTGCATCACCCTCGAGGTCAAGATACTGGCCATAATAACCACCTGCTGCAATTGCAGTCGACCCGTCCTCGGAGGTTGGTGGGACAAACGATGCGGGCTGTTCCTCAAGCTTCTTGCGCTTGAGCTGCTCGATATTTGAATCGTCTTCTTTACCAAATGTGAATCCGAAAAACTTAAGAGCCATGATATAGGAGTGTGGTTAATTTAAGACAAAAGCGTGGGAGGACATTTAAAGTACACTCCCACGCCTTATTTATTAAGCAAAAACGAACCTTAGTTCGTGGTATTCGATTCCCAGTAGGTTACCTGGAACTCAACACCGAACTCTTCAATCGTGTTCTCAGCGTCATAGCTGAGATCAATTGCAGAAACGTTTGAGACCCAGCATCCGCGGAAGTCGTACTTCTTAAGCACTTGACCATCTCTGTTGAGCTGCTCAACAGCAAGGTCAGCCTGATAAGAATTTGGACGAACAAGACCAGTATTTGCGCGGTGTGCATTGATACCGTTCATCCAGCGCTCGAACGCATTGCGAAGCGCGAAGTTTGTGTCATTGATGACAGTAACTCCCCATGCCTCGAAGGTGCGATCTCCAGCAACCTGCAGCTGACGTCCGCGGAACGGAACAGTGATCGGTGCGATAGTAGATGCTGGAAGCTGTGCAGCCTTAATCATAAAGGACGCGAGCTCGACGTTTCCTGCAGCATAGCCGGGGAAGCCAGCAGTTACCTTGAATAGGTTATTGCGCGCTCCACCTCCAACTAGCTTTGACTTAAAATCATTGATTCCTAGATTAGCCATGTGATTGTTCTCCTTGTGTTATAGATTAGACTCCTGCCAGTTCAGAGAACTGAACACCTGTGCGGGTGGCCACGAAGCTTAGAGTAATACCGCGGATCGAACGCGCCGGCTTAATATAAATGTCAGCAACAAATTCGTTGCGGTCGATTATTTCGCCAGTATTGTTGGTCTCATCGCATACAACCTTGAAGTCACTTAGACCACGACGGCCTTGAACTTCGCGCAGGAATGGCTCAACCGCATTACGGAAAGCAGCACGTGTGAATTCATCGTTGAACTCAAACAATTGCGCTTTTGCAGATGTTGAGATTGCTTTTTCCAGAGTGATGAAGAGGCGGCGGACGTTGATAGCATCGAATGCTGATGGCTTTGAAAGCGCGGTCTTATCACCATAAAGGATGATACCAGTTCCTGGAAAGGAAACGATTGGATTGACGCGTGCT
>Ga0208975_1000110_pt1 | contig 41328 bp, 39 predicted proteins | sample GreLakmeER78MSRF_FD_187700 | JGI IMG/M metagenome (GOLD analysis project Ga0208975, IMG submission 187700) | Freshwater lentic microbial communities from great Laurentian Lakes, MI, USA - Great Lakes metaG ER78MSRF (SPAdes) | ecosystem: Environmental > Aquatic > Freshwater > Lake | place: Great...
CTCAAGCTCATACTCATACACCTCAACAAAATCACCATGTTCGCGCATTTTTGCCTCAATGAGGGCTTTCTCCTTTCTAGCTTTTTCAAGTTGCTCACTGATAGCATTTTGATCGACGTTCTTTGTGCGCCCATCTAGTGTATTTATAACGCGATCCACGTTTTTCTCTTGTTTTTCCAAGTTATCAACTTTCATGCGGGTAAGGTTGTCGAGCTCCACATAATTTTGTCGTTGATGCTCAAGGTTTGTGAGTTTTGCAAATAAAGGCTCCATTTCGGCTTCGTATATTTGATCGACTTTGGCCTTTATTTTTTTGTAAATTGACAAAAGCTGATCGTATTTACTATCGTCAATCTGCATTATTTCTTTAATAAAGGCTCTATCGACACCAACTCTTTTGAATCCGCGCAAGAGTTCCGCTGCATTCTCTTGCAGATATTCATTGGCCTCCTTGTTTGAAAGATATTTTGTGGGCTTGTCAAGCACTTCGCGCACTGCGTCAATTCTGGGCACGATGACAATGATTTGTCGCAGCGGAAGTTCAACATGCTCATACATTAAGTTGCGTAATTTACGTAGTTTTTCTACAGCCTTGGGATTACGAACAAGCTTGGGGAATGTTGCTTTATTGAATACGGGCTTGATGCTCATTGATGCCAAACTACGACTCAGATCATCGGTTTTGGCCTTTGTAAGATGGGATGTGCTTTCAATGAAATTAAATGGACCTTGTGGATTTAATTCTTGTAGGAGAGCATCTATCTTGGCTGCAGAAAGAGGCGCATCCGGAAAGACTTGAGCGGTGCTGCCGGCGGCGCGTGCGGCGGGGCGAGCAGTGCGAACGGTGCGAACGGTGCGTGCTTTGCTTTTCGGAGGAGATTGTGAGTTTTGCATTTCGTCATCATTGGTACGAGTGCGGGCGGCGCGAGGGGGTTGTTGGCGCGTTGGATCTACTTGAATGCGAACTGCCTTGACTTTCTTACGCATGGTTGGCGGCCGAGGAGAATTCATATTGTTATCACCATCTGCATCATCGCGATCTCTTTTTGATGCTCCTGCATCCATGCTGACTTTTTCAGATTTGGATTTCCGGACTCGCGGTTTAGGTGCCATAATGATTTTACTAATCTAATAATGAAGCACAAAATTAAAAAAAGTGAGGAAATTGCTACGTTACATAGTAATAGCCTGAAGATACCTATGAACTTCATCTCCAATCTCTGCAATTGTCTTATTCTCAACATCAATGCATGCGATTGTGCAGTTTGCTTGCAATGCCATCATGTATGCATGCTCATGAAGCTCATGAAGGCGATTGATGTAACTAGGACTAATGGCCTCTTCGGAATTGCGTGCGCGATGTTCAATGCGCTCAACACAGTTCTTTGGGTTCGAACGCAGATAAATGTACATATTTGGAGACCACATCCGCATCGACAAGTTATACATTTCGCGAATCATTGTGTTTTGAGATTCCGTTATCCTTCCATTTTCCAAATTTGCGGGCACGAATACCATTGACTGGAAGTAGGGTGAGCGCTCCATAAGCAGTATGCCACGATTGGATTTATCTTGCACCCAACAGCGGTCCAACCAGACCCGCACTTGAAATTCAAAGGCACCGCTGTTCTTGTAATACATGTCTTCAAGGTACGGCTGCCACTTCTTTACGGGCTCGAGATCAATCGAAATTCCATATGTGTTCTGGAGATATGCGAGCACCGAGCTCTTTCCCGATCCAATATTGCCATCAACGGTAATTACTGCCATGATTGCTGTTGCGGTTTATGGTGGGGCGGTTTATGGCTGTGATGTTATAAAATAATTTACAGCTTGCGTCTTCAATTTTTGGGCTAGTTTAGTGAAATATTGCGTGGCGTTTCATTTTTAGAATGGATTGCAAAATGGGAACATTGATGAACGGTTTCTTTTGAATATCTTTCGCAAGGCATTCCATGTGATGGAAAATAACCATGAGCAGGTCATGAAGGGCATGCTTGCTCACACTCATGTTATGCAACTTGAGAACGGCGCGAACAAATTTCTTTACTTTGCTCGATGTTGCGTTGCGAAATGAGGCGAGGGTTGCGCCACCTCCAATAAATGTATTATCGGACACGCTAATTCCTGCACGCGCGATGTTGTTGGCGAAATCAATGGTTTGCGAGTTAAGGCCGCCGAAATTTCCTGCGGCCATAGTACTTGCTGCCGCGGGATTGAAGTATTGAGCGGGGAAGCTGCCTCCATTTTGACCAGTTGATCCTCCACATACCGATTTGTATTTTTGATCAATCGCAACGACATGCTTAGGTTCCACCTTTTTGGAATCATACACAATTGCGAGTGTGGTCGCCAAACTCACAATGTTGTAAATTAGGGCTTCAATGTGTTCCTCAAGGGCTTTAGCGACATGTTCTCCGATCTCTCGTGTCTTGAAAGACACTTCGTTGTGTGACAAGTACTGCAATACAAATTGGTGAAAGTCACGATCCATGATCTACATTACGAAAATAAAATATATGCTCTGAGCAGAAGATGCGAGACTTCAACTATGTGTCATTAAATCCACATGAAGCCAAGCAATATGGTATGAACGGTCGTGTCGATCTTTCGGGTCCGAGAACCATGGATGTAAGTCCATCATTTACTCCGAATGCACAAATCGCTTTCACACAACAAGAGGCGCTCAAGGGGCACTTTACTTCCAATCCGCTAGGGGACCTCTATTTTTCAACCAAAAATATTGATGCCCTTCAAGAAGGCATTCGCTACAAAATATACAAGGAGACCAATGGACAACACGTCATCGGCCGCCAAAGCGAACAAGACTTGCGCGTAATCATGCGTTCCGTCTATCTGCAAAATGCAAAACATCTGCCCTGCGATTTCCTCTCACAAGTCCGCACCTTGAACACCAAAGTCTTGGAGTGGGTTGTCCCCGAAGTCTTGAGCAATCTAAGACAATACGAGGTCTATAAGAAAGATGTGAGCACTTTGCCCATGCCCATGGAACGCGGCCCGCTTGAAACAACCAAGGGCTCGAAAACACTTGAAATGAAACCGTTCTTTTGATTTGTTATTTTTTCTGATCTTTTTCTTTACCTATTTCAAGATGAGTGATCCGATTGAGGAAGATAAGGCATTTCAGGATAATAAGGCACGCATGTTCAAAGGAACGATCGCCATTAGTGTTGTCTATGGTGTCATAGCCATTGGCATTCTCGTAGGCATGTTCTTTGTGCCCAAAGTACGCGATCTTCTTGGCGACAAACTGTTCCCATTTTCAATCACCTTTGTGATCGGGGCTATTCTGCTCATCGTCTTTTTAATTCTGCAGATTGTCATGTACAAACCTCTGCCCAAAAAGGATGATTTGGGAAACCTCATACTATGTCCCGACTATTGGGAATTAACTGAGACTCCCAAAAAGGTAATCGACAAATTTCCCGAATCGGATAGACCGTTTGTAAAATACTCTTGCATTCCACAAACCAAGGTGTATGGCAATACGACCGCCGCCGTGAATACGAGCCCCGATGGCAGCAAAGTAATTCCCGTTTTAGATTCGTTTAACACTGGAAAATTAGATATTGAAGTTATGGACTGCAACCGTATATATCCGGCCTACTTGGCCATGAAAGACAAAAAGGATTTTCCCAAGAAGCCAAATACTCTGCGTTGCGATTTGAGCTCGAGATGCGCACATATGCCATGGACTAATGTGTGCCCGTAAATGGGAAATGGGCCCAATCTTAATTTTTATAAATCACACTTTGCAAAATGTGAATATCTTCCACTTAAAAATTTCCAAGGTATAGATAAGCAAAGATGCGGGTACTAAAGCGCGATGGAGCCTATGAGCAAGTGTCTTTTGATAAAATCCAACGTCGTATCCGTCATTTCTGTGGGGATCTTGGGGGGGTGGATGCTGACAACATCGCCCAGTTTGTTTGTGGGCGTATTTATGATGGCGTGAAAACATGTGAGATCGATGAACTCACGGCACAGCTGTGCAGCTCGAAATCCACGGAGCATCCCGACTATGGGATTCTTGCTGCGCGCATCAGCATCAGCAACCACCACAAGACTACATCGCCGTCTTTCAGCGAAACTATTTCGCAACTTTTCTGGATGTATGATGACAACAAAAAACAAAATCCGCTCGTGAGCAGCGAATTATACGACATTGTTCAAGTACATAAAGAAAAACTCAACTCGATTATCGATTATGAGCGCGACTACCTCCTCGATTATTTCGGATTCAAAACGCTCGAGCGCTCGTATCTTCTTAAAATTAATGGAAAGGCAATTGAGCGCCCTCAGCACATGTGGATGCGCGTCGCCCTTGGCATCCATGGTTGGGATGTGAAAGACGCCATTGAAAGCTATGAGCTGATGAGCAAGCGATTCTACACGCACGCCACACCCACTCTCTTCAATGCGGGCACTCCGCGCCCACAAATGTCGTCGTGTTTCCTCATGTCCATCAAGGACGACCAAGATAGCATCGAGGGAATGTACGACACAGTGAAAGACATGTGTCTCATTTCCAAGTATGCCGGCGGCATTGGGCTACACGTGCATAACATTCGCTCTCGTGGCTCATACATCCGTGGCACCAATGGTCGCTCCACTGGCCTCATTCCGTTTTGCCGTGTTCTCAACGAGGCAACTCGCCACGTGAATCAATCGGGAAAGCGCAATGGAAGCGCGGCCGTGTATCTGGAGCCATGGCATTCGGACGTGTTTGACTTCGTGGCGCTGCGACGCAACACGGGATCGGAGGAGGAGCGGTGCCGCGATCTTTTCCTTGCACTTTGGATTCCGGACCTCTTCATGGAACGTGTTCAAAAGAATGAGACGTGGTCGCTCTTCTGTCCCGATGAAGCGCCCGGGCTTTCGGAATGCCACGGTGCCGATTTCGTGGAACTCTACACCAAATACGAGACTGAAGGGCGCTTCAAAAAACAAATCAAGGCTCAAGACCTTTGGTTTGAGATCATCAAAAGTCAAATCGAAACAGGTGGGCCGTACCTATTGTACAAGGACAAATGCCAGCGGTCAAACCAAAGCAATCTTGGTGTGATCAAGAGCTCAAACTTGTGTTCGGAAATTCTTCTATACAGCGACCCGAAAGAGTATGGAGTGTGCAACTTGGCCAGTATTGTTCTCGGATCGTTCGTGGAGTTTGACGCCGAAACTAAAAAGCCGTCTTTCAACTTTGAGAAGCTGCATTCCATCACACAAACCATCATCCGAAGCATGGAAAAGGTCATCACGCGAAACTTTTACCCGATCCCGGAGACCCTAAATTCCAATATGCGTCATCGGCCCATCGGCGTGGGCATCCAAGGCCTTGCGGACACCTATGTTCTCATGCGATTTCCCTACGAGAGCGCTGAGGCAGCGGATCTCAACCGCAAGATTTCGGAAACTATTTACCATGCATGCCTCATGTCGTCTATGAACATCTCCCGCGAGCGAGCTGAAAAGATTGCACGCCTCGATGACCTCAGACTACAAACCGGAGTCATTCGCGACGAGGTTGAAAAGGAGGTGCGCCAACTTGAACTCGACCTTGTTCTCACAGATGAAGAACGCGCCCTGGACACTTACAAGGGAGCGTATGCGACATTTGCAACTTCTCCGGCTGCCAAAGGCATTCTCCAATTCGATATGTGGGGCGTTACACCGACGATGTACGATTGGAGCGGACTCAAGAGCGACATCATGAAACACGGCATTCGTCATTCGGTGCTCGTGGCACTCATGCCTACGGCAAGCACGAGCCAAATCATGGGCATGACAGAATCGTTTGAAGCCATTACGTCCAACATCTACCAGCGTCGCACACTTGCCGGTGAATTTACCATTATCAATAAGTACCTCATCAAAGACCTCATCGATCTTGGTATCTGGAACATTGACCTCAAGAACCGCATCCTAGCATCCAATGGAAGCATCCAAGACGTTGTGGAAATTCCGGAGGAGATTCGAGCGCTCTATAAGACCGTGTGGGAAATCAAGCAAAAGTCTGCCATCGATCAATCCGCGGATCGTGGGCCGTTCGTTTGCCACACGCAATCGCTCAATCTCTACCTTGAGGATGCTGACATGAAGAAGCTCACCAATATGCACTTCTATGGATGGAGCAAGGGCCTCAAGACGGGTCTCTATTACCTTCGCACCCGCCCCAAGGCCAAAACAATGTCTTTTACTCTTGACCCAAGCCTGATTAAAAAAGATGCGCGAACGGTGCAGCAGGAAGAAGAGCCCGTGCTCGTGTGTCGCAAGGAGGAGGGGTGTGTGATGTGCAGTGCTTAAAAAGTGACGCGCATACTATGTTCAGATGTAAGTGAAGCTTGTAAGTTATTTTTATGGATATTGTCAAATTATACGATACGATTGCAGCCAGTTTTAACAAAACGCGGTTTAGCAAATGGGACTCTGTAAGCAAATTTATTCGGTCTTTGTCAGCGCGAAGTCGCTTGGGGGATATTGGTTGCGGGAATGGTAAATACTTTGATGTGCGAACGGACATTGAGATCATGGCATGTGACGCAAGCGAAAAACAAGTTGATATTTCATGGGATCGAGTGTATGAAAAACAATATACGCACGTGGAAGTGTATCAGGCGGACGTCAGAAATATTCCAATCATATCGGATTTTTTAGACGCCGCCATTTGTATTGCAGTAATTCATCATTTACCAAGCTATGATGAACGGTTTGATGCAATTGTAGAACTCTTACGAATCGTGAGGCCGGGTGGGAGCGTGTTCTTTACCTTTTGGGCACTCGAAGGCATAGAAGAAAGAAAAGAGACGAAAAAGTGGCGTAAGCAGCGTAATCACGGAGACTACCTTGTGCCATGGACCATGAACGACCAAGTTTATCTACGGTTTTACCATCTAATGGATGCCATAGAGTGCAAGCGTTTGCAGAGTGATCTGCATCAAAGACTCAAATACACTGTCAATGCATCTTATGTTCTTGATATGAACAATTGGAACTTCACCGTTCAAAAATATTAATTTGCGTTTGCACTTCCTGTTGCTGACCTTCTTCCCAATTTTCTCCCCTTCCCTTTCCCAAAGCTATTGTTGTTTGTGAAACACACCTCTTCCCATGTAACATTGGGATTATTTGTGTTTGTGACACGCTTTCCATAGTTATGTATTGCGTTGATCACTTCAGGATATCTCATGTTGCTATCATTGCACGCTTCTTTTAAAGTAGAACGACATGTTGATGTGGGCACATGGCATGCATCAAGGATGGCAACCTTATTTTTGGCGTCTCTCTTCTCTCGAGAGAAATTCAAGTGTCTTAACATTGCATTGGCATCGCGTGTATCACCTTTGGGCGGCGGTACAGTTGCGGCAACACTCGCTTTTGTCGTTTTAGTCGTGCTTGTGCTTGCAGTTACGGCCTTGTTCATAGCTTCGTGTTCCGTCATGGCATATTTCATGACACGCGAATCCAACCATGATACGCCTTTGCGGCCTGACTTGGAAGCTTTCATCTTTTTTGCCTTTTCATAGTACTCATGGGAAAACTCGGATGCAAACCGATTCAATGCAACAATATTTTGAGGTTTCAAGAGTTTTACTGATGGAAGCATGTGCAATGAGTTGTTGGCACATCGTACAAAGATCACTTGCTTGCCGTTTTGTATGTTTTGCTTCTTGTTGATCATGAGTACAGGTTCCGCAGAAGGTGTTTTATTCCAAAAGAAATAGGGTTCATAGATTTTGAACTCGTTTTTATCAATTGATTTCTTTACCATCGCGATAACGGCATCTACATTCTTTAATTTATAAAGATAGTAGGTGCTTTTATCGGATCCTTTTAGTGTTCCTTTCACTTTGCTCATAATGCTGAATTCACCATACACGTGAATAATCTTTTCGCAAGGCAACAAGCCAGATGCGTCACGGGTGTCCTCTCCGCCTTCGTCGTCGCTCGGTGGCTCATCATCGCCCTCTGGATCAAAGTTAAAACGAACAACTGGTCGAGTTTCGGTGATAGTTATTGTTCGCGTACTCATCTATATGAATATTATAGAATTTGTTTCTATTCGGAAAGTAGATGCTCCCATACGTCTTTATACTTGACTGGGATGGAACAGTTGTAGGCAAGGTGGATTACCAGTCTCAGCGTTTCAACATGACCAAAACGATGCGCAAGTATGGATATCGTGTTCCCGCTTCTACACTTGTACCAAAGGCTTTTACCAAAGACGAGCATTTGGTGCGCCCTGGCTTCGCACACTTCATAAACGGCATGCGGGAATTTTATGAGAACTGCTCGTTTTTCATATACACTGGAAGTGAAAAGTCGTGGGCTCTCCAAGAAATTGCATGGGTGGAGAAAGCGCATGGTATCAAGTTTGAGCGTCCCATTTTTACGCGAAATGAGTGCATCATGGATTCTACAGGGAACTACAAGAAATCAATCAAAAGCATATGGCCACGCGTCATGCGGACCTTGCAACAAAAGTATCGGATTTTTACAAAAGAGGAGCGCGATCAAATACTTAGCAACCATACCATGATCATCGACAACAATGCCGTTTATATGGATCATCAAAATAAGCTGTTATTGTGCCCTGATTATGGATACATTGTGTTTGAAAACTTGTTTGACGGCTTTCCGAAAGATGCTTTCCATCATCAGGGGGTCCAACAACTCGTTTTGTCACTTGTGAATCAGGGAATGATGTGTCCGCAATCTCATCGGGGTGCCGGGACAGGCGGCGGCGCTAGTAACGGCGGTGAGAGCATGGAAAGCATGATGGAAATGGCGAAACAGTATGAGTGGTTTGCAACAAAATGCCGCTCATTAGGAACTCTAAACCGTAACTATAAGACCGATGTCTTTTGGAAGTATTTACGCAAGTTGATTATTAAAAATAATATAAAACAGTTTAATACTACACTCACACAACAGTTACAGAGCGCAGTATGGAAACGCAACAAAAAGCTCTTATTAGCTTCGACATCGGGATCAAAAACTTAGCCGTCTGTGTGATGAGTGGGCCTTTTATCAAAATCAAAAAGAAAAAGACCGCGAGCGCGAGTGTTGGAGTGGGATGTGTGGGCGGGCCGGCAGGGGGCGAGGGCAGGGGGGTGGCACAAGATACAGATGAAGTGGTACAAGAAAAGCTTGTCATTTGGGATTGGCGAATCTTGCCACTTGTGTGTGATGGGGAAAAGTGCAAAAGTATGAAGCTGGATGTACTGAGCCAACGGATCTTCAAGGCCCTCGAGGACCTTTTGGAGCGCATTAAAACAACAGGTTGTCCAGAGGTCAGCTTTGTGCTCATCGAGAATCAGCCATCGCGTATCAATGGAACCATGAAATCGATTCAAATGATGATTTTCTCGTTCTTTCAATATCAGAGATACAAAGAAATGCACGGCATCAAAGAGGTAATTCTTGTAAATGCCCGTCTCAAACTTCAAGATCACGACATTCCCATTGAGTTCTTGCCGGCAACTATTGCAGATGCTCCTAGCTATAAAAAGAATAAAGATGAATGTGTCGTTTATACTAACTACTATATACGGAACGATGATGTTCTAAGGGGCATTATGTCAGGTATGAAGAAAAAAGACGACGTGTGTGATGCGCTTTTGCAAGGCATGGCATGGCTCAAGAAGAACCAATACACAAACCAAATTTCATATATTTGTAGCCCTTGATTATTTTTACTAATATCTTCTCAAAAACTATTAAGATCTTTGTTTTTCGCAAAATTCTCAGTGTGGGGATTTTTCATGTCGTGTGACGCAAATGGTGTGGTATGCAAAATAGGGGGATTTCAAGAAAACTATTTGATTTTCAAAAGCTGGCCAAAAAAAGGGGACACTCCCCCCCCCCCTAAAATGGATGATAGGAAATCCTGCTTTTTAACAATTTTGTTAATTTGGTCAGTAAGGAATTAACAAAATTAACAGTGATTTTTATCTGCATATAAGGTATCAGCACAATAAATTAACAGTTTCATGTTAAAAATTAACAAAAAAGTGTGCAGCAAAACTTTATGTGAGAAAGATGATCATAATAGTGTCAAGTGTGAAGATATTCATGAGACTGAAAAGCATTTTGCAAATAGTTCCACATGTCTATTCTGCACGAGGAAGCTTGCAAACAAGTATAGCTGCAGACGACATATGGTAACATGTGTAACAAAAGCAGGTAGCAAGCAGGCAGAAGCAGGATTTCCTATCATTGAAGCAGGATTTCCTATCATTGAAGCAGGATTTCCTATCCTTACTGGGCCTGAAAATGTGTTACAGAAGCCCTTATCATTCAAGTGCGAATCTTGCTATAAAACTTTCACACGAAAAACAAACCTGAATAGTCACATGCTTTCATGTAAAAGGATACAGCACCCTTACGAGTGTTATAAATGCCATGGCGTCTTTTCAAGTGATGGCAATCTCTCGCGTCACATGAAATCGTGTGGGAGTACGTCTGATGTGTTGAGTAAGTTAATGATACCAAATACAAATGATAGAATTATTAATATACATATTGGAAACGTAACCAATACCAATAATACTAGTCATACCAATAATAACACTCTCACCAACAATATCAACGTGAATAGCTTTGGCAATGAAGACAAAAGCCATATTGACCAAGTGTTTATCGATAAGTGCCTTCGAGGAATGTTGGGTGATGGGGTTCCCAACATGGTGAAGAGGCTTCATCTTGACCCCAATGCCCCGGAGAACCATAACGTACAGATCTACAGCACGAAGCATAGTTTGATGAAAATCAAAGAGGACAACGAGTGGAACATTAAGGACCGTAACGATGTACTTGACAAGGTTATTCACAACTCCCTCGCTCTTCTATATAACAATTTTCATAACCCTGACTCTCACGTCAAGAAGGAAGACCAGGAGCAACACTTCAACATGATTGCTACGCGGATGCTTGAGATATCCAACAAGCTCCCTCGGGTTCATTTCCCGCTTCGACGAAAGGTGTTTGCGTTGGTATTGAACTTCTGTGACCAACTTACGGATATAACAAAGGATATCTAGTGTATTATCAAAAATTCTGAAAAAATCTAGGAAAACAGAGTAAAAATACAGAAACTCAAGAAAAACGCCTGTTTTTGAAAAGTGAAACGCAACGCTCCTCCAACCTCGGAAGGTTTTGAAAAAGAAATAAATCCTGCGATCCTGCTTTTGCGCACTTTCAGGCACGACGTCACGCCATTATGGTAGTCCCATAAGGTCACCAAACGTCCCTCTAGTAAGGCCCAGTAAGGGATTCGCGAAGGACAGATGGGTTCCTTGCGTTCTTCTTCTGGCCTTCTTTTTATTTTATTGATTTATCTATCATTCATATCATAAACTTTTAAAAATTCTAAAAACTCAGTAAGACTCAGTAAGACACAGAAACTCAAGAAAAACGCCTGTTTCTGAAAAAATTTGGGGAGCTCCCTCAACATCTGGGAGGTTTTGGAAAAACAAAATAACCTGCGATCCTGCTTTTGCGCACTAACAAGCGAATCGCGGCGTCACTGTGGTAGTACAAAATGGTCACCAACCGCCATTCCAGTAAGGCCCAGTAAGGATTTCGAAATACATTTTTTACATTTCACTCGCCCGCTTACTTCCAACCATTCTTAATAATCTCCCCATTCTCAAGCCCATACGACCCATCGGCCGACCTATACTGAATAAGATGAACTTGCGGAATGGAACAAAGTTGCTTCTTGAGTAGTTCTATCGGATATACCTCTCCCTCGTCCGGGCAAAAGTTAAAGATGTCGTAATAGTCGAGCTCAATATGCACAGCCCCCTTTTGACGTGTAGTTTCCTCAAGGTAGCCTAGATATTTCTTGAGATCCCATTCATCAACCGGCGCCACTGAGCTGATCAATTTCATCCACTCCTTGCCACGTAGGTATGGGCTTTCGGTTGCCATTCTTATTTACTTATAATTCAAGAAGTATGGATCAAATTTTAGCTAGCGCAACATAAACTTGAGCGAAATGAGCTTATGCAAGTTGGGGTTACGCATTTTATGCTCGCAAAATTTTACTTTGGGAACTTTTGGGCTAGGTAATTTTGAGAATTTAAAGAGTTTGCATTTTATTTTTATAAATTCATGGTTCATACTTTGAATTTCGAGCTAAAACACCATGATGGTGAAAAAGGTTATAGCTTATACAACATACCAAGAGTTGTAGCGAATCAACAATCTCTTATTGAATCGTGTATGACGGCAAAGCGACGGTTTGAAATCCCGTTTCTTGGGAAATCAAGCACGTGGATGTATAGGTACTATAATACATTTGGATTGACTGCTGGTCTTCCACACTTTTCTAATCTTTTATGCGATTTGAATGACATCGTTAGAGACCACCTACAAACAGATGAACCTTTATGGTTTCAGAGTTGGATGAATTACCACCTTCCCCAAGAAGCTCTCGATTGGCACGATCATAAAGAATGTTTGGCTCATGGGTTTTTTGCCATTGAACCAATGGATAGTAAAACCGTCTTTGGTGACTACGAAGTTGAAAATAAGGTTGGACAGCTTTATATTGGTAAGCCTAAAAACTTACACAAAGTGGTTATCAATAGCCAATATATTGGGTATCGCATAACCATCGCGTTCGATATATATAATAAGCAGCACATATCATCAACAGCACATGCAAATTTAGGTATATTTCCATTGGGATTATACGGGAGCAAATGATACAATTTATAAACTCCATAGGGAGTGTAAATTTACCTTAAGAACATTTTGGCTAGGTAATCTTGTGAATTTAAAGAGTTTGCATTTTATTTTTATAAATTCATACACATCATGGTTCATACTTTGAATTTTGAGCAAAAACACCATGATGGTGAAAAAGGTTATAGCTTATACAACATACCAAGAGTTGTAGCGAATCAACAATCTCTTATTGAATCGTGTATGACGGCAAAACAACGGTTTGAAATCCCGTTTCTTGGGAAATCAAGCACGTGGATGTATAGGTACTATAATACATTTGGATTGACTGTTGGTCTTCCACACTTTTCCGATCTCTTATGCGATCTGAATGACATCGTTAGAGACCACCTACAAACAGATGAACCTTTATGGTTCCAAAGTTGGATGAATTATCACCTTCCCCAAGAAGCTCTCGATTGGCACGATCATAAAGAATGTTTGGCTCATGGTTTTTTTGCCATTGAACCAATGGATAGTAAAACCGTATTTGGCAATTACGAAGTTGTTAATAAGGTTGGGCAACTTTACATTGGCAAGCCCGAAAAACAACACAAGGTAATCATAAACCAACCGTATCATGGGTATCGCATAACCATTGCTTTTGACATATATGATCAACGACACATAGACGAAACTATGCAAATACATGGTGACGACGCTAATTTAGGTATGTTTCCATTGGGATTGAACAGGAGCAAAAGCTAATGAAGATATATCTTTTTCTTATTTTTCAAAATGTATTTGTTGCCGCGCTTTGACGTATAAATCACATGGCGGTGGCCTTTGTATGACGTGTATTTTGAGCCACCCGCTACCGCAACACACGGAAAGGTTTTTTGTGTGTCGGGAGATGACGCCTTATGTTTGTACGGCGGGGTGGCTTTGAATTGGTCACTCAAATGTCTCATAAATACTTGCCCTATTGGTGATGGTAACGAAAGTGCGTCCGGTACTTTATGTTCAAAAATGGTCAATGATGCTCCCCCTTTGAAAATAGTTTCAAAAATAGTTCTTGATAAGTCTTGGGACATTTTAACTGCATTTTGATTCAAAGGAATTAAAGTTTCTTGTGTTTTTTGATTTATAATCTCTAATGTGCTTGGCATCTCGACTCCACCCTTCCATATATAGACGTATCTATTCATGGATGTGTCGCGATATATAGTACATCGAGCCTCCTTATTTTCCATTACGATATCAAGATTGAATTTACTGTGAAAATTTGCAGAATTTCTGAACTTGTCAAGAGCCACTTTTGTATAAAAGGGTATGACTACAAAAATGTTGAATGATGCATTCGGATCAAATGCAAGAAGTTCTTTCCATGTATCAACAAATATGGACGATGCCTTTTGCGCACCAGAGTAGGCGCCATCATCAAATATGACAAAGTCACGCACCCCTTTTTCGTAGATATACTTTGTCATATTCTTATTTTCATCAAGCGTCATGTCGCTCACGCAGTACGGCTTATTGGCAAGGTCGTTCCATGCCAGTGATGCCACCCATTCGGAGCTTTTCTGTGTATCCTCTTTCGTAAGAGCTTCAGTGAGTAGAGCCCACGGTCGAGAACCGACGCCTTTATTTACCCATTTCACACCTTTTATAAGTTGCGCCATCAGGTCTTTATTCGTAAATATGTGAAGGCTTTCAAGCGTCTCGACTACTATCTTTGATATGTGTTCCTTCGGTACTTTGTATGCGTTTGATATGTTTTGAATGTCTTTGCCATATGCTTCATTGACATTCTCTATTTTGCTTATCAAGTTCTTGAGGGAAGTTGCCTTTTGTAAGAATGTATTCGATTGATGAGTTTCTATACCAGGCAAAAGTTGAAATGCTCTTTCGTGCTCCAGCAATATGTCTTTTGCCGTGGCGCCCATGGTCGTATTCCTACATGTACAGTACCTATTTTTATGATTTAAACTGAAATTCACTTGATAGTCAAGGTGACGCAAAATGCATTCAATGACAACAGTCAATCGCTCGGCTTTGCATGATATGCTGCGTGGAACATTGGACCCTGCAAATCCACTTAGTGCTCTTCGGGCGAATCCGTTGGTGTGGGTAAATATATTCAAGTACGTGGATCAATGGTATCTCGACCACATAGATACAAAAAGCATTGCTTATTCATGTAAGTTAATGCATGACTATTATGTCGCATCAAGGCATTTACTAAACGTTGAAAATTTTCCTAAAAGAACTGTTACGTTTCCCCCTGCCACCTCCATTAACATCAATATGATGCCATTTGACCCTTATGATAAGTTTCGCACATTGCCCAAATCTTTACAAAAATACAATTCAATCATCAACATATGCATGCAAGATACATTTCCTGGTCCGCCGGGGCAACGTATTGCATATCTGACCATTCAAGAAGGCCATGTCCGTGTGGGTGAATCTCAACGACGCTCGGGTCTTCACATAGAGCGACCTGGCGCCATTATAGATAGCTCCGGTGAAAAAGATAAGCCTTGGATGACGCGGACATTTGGTGACGGTTATTTTGCGGATGTTCCAATTGATGGAATCTTTATGGCCTCTACTATCGCCAATTCGTGCAAAGTTTGGCCCGCGCTCATCACGAATCCCGAAGAAGTCACGGATCTCCACGGCGGCATTGAGCCTCTTCGCGACTATCTTGACGAAGGCTATGCGCTTGCTGCCAACGAGCTATGTTGGATTACCGACCGCACTCCCCATGAATCGCTGCCACTTCATGCTCCCCCCGACGACCCAATGGCGACACATGTATATCGCCAATTCTTTCGGCTTGTTGTTGGCCCGCTTTCGGTGTGGTACTCGAAACTCAATACGCCAAATCCGCTTGGTATTTTGCCCAATGCGCCAATAAGTGATGCCGACAAGTTTGTGTCGCAATCTTTGCCCTGAATCTTTTATTTTTTCGACTTTGTTATTAGGACCCCTTATGGATATTGATACAACGACAGACGCAATAACAAAGACAGGCGCAATAATAAAGCGAAACCGTAGCTCTCAGAAGTCGCCGAGCTCTGGCGATAACGGTATGGAAGATTTAGTTAATAAGATGGCACGGTTGGGCGACCAAAGTCAAGGAGCAAAGGCAAAGTCGCCGTCAAAGACCAAATCCAAAAGTGCATCCCCCAAAGACATGGCGGGCGTTGAAGAGGCACGAGCAAGTGCGAGTGCGTCCAAGCTTGTTTTGGACGCGGAGCGCGCAAGCGAGCAATTTCAAAATGCCGTTGAGGAATTGAATGGACAAACTATCCAATTAGCTGAAATTATGACAATGATCACAAATTTTGAGAACACGGTCGCTGGATTCTTGGGTGCCATGAAAAAAGACCATCAAATTGGCATGTACGCACATTCGGTTATGGAACAAAACATTTCAAGTATCTTATCAAGTGACATAAGAATGTTGCGCGACATTTTGAAAAGAATGTCAGCCTTCCCCGGCCAACTTGTGGAACAAATTCGCGCCTTTCCCGAAAAGGTTAAAAAGGGCATCGAAGGCGTACAATTCTACTCCAAATCAGAAGAATTCTCTAAACTCAAATTACCCGAGAGAGAGCGGTATTTCTCGTATTTTGCACAAGGAACATTCTATTCGCCGGCAGGACTACTCATCAAAGCCATTGGGTTTCCCACCATTCTCAGCAAAACGGACAGCAAAAGCAAAAGAGAGGTTCTATCAAAGATCCATTCATTCAAGCGCATGTTTCCGACTTACTCATTTACACGTCTAGAATTGGAATTCATAAGGCGTTGGTTGAACACCGGCAAAGTGCTCTTTGGTCTCAATATTCCTAACGAAAGAAAATTAACAGAAGAAGAACAAAAAACACGATACTTGCCACTTTTGATGGCCCTTTTTGGAAAAGATACTTTCCAATATTTTGGCGAAGAGAAAGCCTTGAGCCCCCAATCCCGATATGAACAACTCATTAAAATCCGTATGGAAGAGTTACGCGTTATCGACCCATCGCTCACTAAAGCACAACTACGATACCGGGCGGAAAATGAGGAAGAATGATCTCCGTGTTTGATGTGGAGTAAAAATATTTAAGGAATTAATATTACATATATTTGTGCTAACAACACATGAGCACAAAATAGCGTGGTTAGAAAAGTGGTCAAATTCGCGGCTTTCAAGGTGCCGTCCGTAAGGTTCGTCGGTTCGAATCCGGCACCACGCACGTGTGTGATTAGGGAATTTGGTAAAACCCACCGGACTTAAGTTCCGGCCTCTTAGAGTTCGTCGGTTCGAATCCGGCATCACACATAACTTTTTTTAATGTTTCGAACTTACAATTCGCAAACCTTTCCAATTATTTAAAGAATGTCCTTTTGTAAATTTATATGAAGAAGGGTAAAAAAATCAAGACATCGGAACAACAACATCTTGAGATTGATGATGCTCTTGAGCAATTGAGTGGGCTCGGAATGACATCAGAGATGGAGGGCGTTGCTAAATTTATTGGCATTGTTTCCGATTATTTTGAAAAGGGTATTCATTCAAGTGGTGATATTATTGTGGAAGGTACCAAACGGAGGATTGTATATAAACTTTCGATGCAACCTCATATACCTTCAACTATTGTGTTAAAACACGATCCATATGTTTAGCATGTACTTTTAACGCGATCTTGCAACCTACTTAAGACATACATACTCCAATATAAGTAGGCAGACGTGGCCGAGTGGTTAAGGCGGTGCCCTGCTAAGGCATTTCCCTATGGGAGCGCGGGTTCAATCCCCGTCGTCTGCGATTTTCTTTTTATGTTAGAAGGTGCAACCAGCGCCATCTTTAAGGTATTTAAAAGGATTCATGCGTTCAAATGAAGTACAAACAAGTGTCTGAAAGGATTAAAATGCAAGGCCCGAGTTTTGCCCTTTCCACAGACGATGATGATGACTTTCTTGAGGTCAAACGCAATGACTTTTCGCGACCCGCATTTAGCATTCCGAATCAAAGCCGTCCTCCAATTGTCAGCGGCGGCGGCGGCGGCGGTGGTGGCGACTATGGTTCCGCTGACATGCTCATCAACAAACGCAAAGTAAGTGGCGATGTGATGTCGATGGCGTCGGGAAGCGCAAGCCTTTCGAGTGAAGCGAGCAGTGACTCGGGCTCTGAAGTCACCGACAGTGAAGAAAGCGATGCTCCCGTGGCCCGTGGCTATGGTGCGCCGCCCCAACATCAACAAAACGATTACATGGGGCAACGCATTGCCACCGAAAGAGTCCGCGCCGAGTCTGAAATGAACGAGAAGAAGGAGCTACTGTACCAAATGGACCGCCTTGAGAGCAAAGGTTACCGCCTCCCCAGAAAATTCACCATGCAATCCGATTTGGAGGAAATGCGCTCTGAATTTCACCGCATTCTCCGTGAAAAGGACGTTGATGCGAGCATTCGCTTTCAAAGAAAGATGCTTATGGCGTGCGTTACAGGAATAGAGTTCTTGAACAACCGCTTTGATCCATTTGACCTTCAAATCAATGGATGGTCCGAACAGGTCCATGAGAACCTTACGGATTACGATGACATCTTTGAGGAGCTGCATGAAAAATACAAAAATACAGGCCGTAAAATGGCGCCCGAGCTACGCCTTCTAATGAGTCTATCAGGAAGCGCCTTCATGTTTCATCTGACCAACAGCATGTTCAAACAGTCGCCACTGCCCTCAGTTGAAGCTGTACTGCGCTCGAACCCAGATCTGTTCAAGCAGTTTCAACAAACAGCCGCACAATCCTTTACACAATCCCAAGCGCCCCCTGGCGGTGGTAATTCAGGTATCTTTGGCATGATGGGCAATATGTTTGGAGCCATGAACGGGCAACAGTCTGGTCCTCCGCCGCCGCAAATGCAGCAACCGCAGCAACCGCAACAGCAGCAACAAAGAGGACCGCAAGCGCCAACATCCAACAACATCGATTCTATTATAAACGACATTCATAGAGATATTATTGCTGCGCCGACTCATCAAAACACGGCACAAAACCGCTTTGAAACCCTGTCGATTAGCGATGAGGAAATTACATCCATCATTGAGGATACTGCAGATATGACTGGCATTCTATCGAACAGCTCAAGCAAAAAACGCGGAGGTGGTCGTCGTTCAACGAACACGAAAGAAAGAACACTAAACCTATAAGCCTAGAACCCCAGAAATCTACTTGCGTAGGACCTTGGCGAAGCTAGACGGCATCTTTTTTATGGATTGGACGGGGCGAACAACCGCGTCATAGCCGAGTTTGGAGGTCTTCTCGCCCACATCTTGAACGGTGAGGGCCACGGCGTTTAGGATGTTGGTGGTCAATAGTAGAAGAATGACGCCGATCACGATGATGGCGATTTCTAGAAGGGACCACCAGTAGAGCACGTCACGGCGAGACTCCTCGGAGCACTTGCATTTCTCGACCATCATGTAGCGGGCGTAGATGAAGGCAAAGACGAAGAAGACGATGTTGACAAGGCCGAATAGGAAGGTGATGAGACCCATGAGCACCAATCCGGACTGGCCTAGAATATCGAAGATGGCCTTGGGCGAGAAGAAGTTGAATAGCACAATGTAGGCTATGGCCGCCACCGGGAAGTACTTGATGAAGTTGCGGTACTTGTGGTTGGAGCAATCGCAACCAATGGTTTCTAACTTCTTGATGTACAAGAAGGTCATGCCGTAAAGGGCGATGAAAATGACATTGAGGGTCACTTGGAGAGTGTAGGCGTAATCCATTCAAATTGTTCTATTGATAGATTAGAGATTATTTTTCAACGAGTGTGATACTCTTTGCATCCACGCGCTTTTCGGGATCCACGTAGGCCAATTCCAAGAAAGCGAAAATATCCTTTTCACAAGTCATGAATGGCGGGTCAATCGTCGCCCGCACCTTCTTCATACCGTGCTCATTCATCGTGTAACCCCGGCCCACCGCGTGCTTTCGCATGGCCATGTTAAACTTATCGGAGCCGGTGAAATATAGAATGGAATAAGGGTACTCGTCAATGCTCGTCATGAGAACATCAATGCGTCGCGCGGGAACGTCGGGTGCCGACTGACAGATGCCCATGAACTTTTTGTCCCCCTTGGCGAGAACTTCAATCACATAATCGTTGGCTTTGCTAAAACGGTCAATCACTTGCTCAAATAAGGCTTTTCCTTCCGCTTCGAAAATGGCTTTCGGGAGAGTGACAAGCACATCAATGTCACCGCTGTCTTTTGCTCCACGACGGTAGCTTCCCACGATCTCGGCCTCAAAGGATGCACTGACATCGTGAATGGTTGCCAAAATACGTCTCTTATGCTTTTCCATCTCCGCACGCGGAATGCGCTTTGACAGGTCATCATAGTACTTGAGACCGATTGCCTGCTTTGCATTAAGCAACGCCGGGTCGGCCTTGAATTGCACGCGTAAATCGGCAATGGAAGAGATGTTGTGCTTTTCAACCAGCGTTTGCGCTTTGACCGGACCGACACCATACATGTTTAGAAGAGCATCGAGAATTCCTACTTGCTTATCGGTCTTCAGGTTCTCCGCGACTTCGAGTTTCCCCGTATCTAGAATCTCGTGAATTTTTTCCTTGATCTTCGCTCCAATCCCAGGTATGTTCTCAATGTCCGATTTCGATTGTATTTTCTGATCCGTTATTTGCAGCTCTCCAATGACTTTTGCATAGGCCCGTGCCTTGAAAATGTTCTTGGTTTGCAGTTCGCGTTTGCGAAGAATGTCAAGAGCTTCGATAATATAGCTTTTGCGATCCATCCGTGATGTTGTTGTGATATTATGTATAAGTATATCTTTATAAAAATTACAGAAGATAATCAGTTTTTCAGGCACTCTTTTATGTCCATCATCTTGAATTTGGCATTCTTGGGCCATTCCTCGCTATGCTGAGTCCAAAAGACAATCCAGTCATCGGATATGTGTCTTTGATTTTTCGAAATATTTTTGGCGCAAATGAGGAGGGCCTCGAGAATGCATTCCAATGTACGAGGATCGGTTGCTCCATCTTGACCGTGTATTTGAAGAGAATCGCTCATCTTTTCGATGACCTCTTCAAAATTGGGAGTTATAAGGTTATGAGTCATCAAAATAATCACGGCTTTGAGCATTCCTTGAGACTTTTTCTTCCATTTCATATAATCACAAAATTCGTCATAGTCCTGTGACTCGGATAAAATAGAAACGGGAGGCAACCACAGACCATCGTCGAGGTATTCGCGGCCTTTTTGTGCAAGCGTGTCATCAAAGCGTTGAGCGTCACATGGATTCACGAGCAAGGACCGGATATTATTGAGAATATTGACAAAGAGAAGTTGGTAATCGTGTTGTTTGTGCATCATATCCCATGTGATTGAAACATAATGGTGTAAATAGTCCAAATAGAATGAGGCACGCAGAGCACGTGTAATGTTTTCCACGTTCGATTTTGTTAGCTTGTTCATGTTACTCAAGAAGTCCTTGCGTACCATATCTTCACGAGACAGCTCGCGCGTACCAATACGCGGCCGATCCATCGTCTTTCGCGAGTGATTGCCTTGAGAATAGTTATTATTTTGCTTGCTTGGGGGAAACTTATGGTGAGAATTTGAACCAAGACACGGGTGAGTTTTGCGAAGCTCCTCAAACGCCGTCTTGAGATGTGAATATTTTGATGGATTATAATGCCCCTTTGCCTCATAGAACTTCTCTATGGGTATGGCAATTAGGGATTGCACCACGTCATCCATATAAAAGAAGGACTTATTATTTGAATAGAAATAGCTTTAATATATGGTACTCACATATGACACCGTTATGTATGATGAGAGTATAGCCTCGGAACTTACGGCCCTTTTGGATACGTATAATTTTATAGATGTTGAGCGAACTCTTATCATAACGGATTCGGATGAAGAGACGGCGATTGTCCGCAGAGGGTTCATAGGAGATGACCATAGCGTGAGCTGTCTCACACACGACTTGTGTCAAAATACGCACACCTATCACGGCCAGCTCCGTGACTTTAGAATGCGGAAAACGCGCGTGATGGTGATGTCCTACATGTGCTATAGATTTGTACGCGACAACCGTAATATGGATGATGTAGCTGTTTCACATGACTATGTTGTGTTCTACAAAATTGATATTAATCTCGCGCGCGATGTTCTTGAATACATCAAGTCATTGCATGTCAAGGGAAGTGTGCCAACACCTTCCAAATACAGGGTGCTGAATATGATTTGCTAACAGGACACAATTACAAAATATTATGTTCGAGTATATTAAATAACGCACATGGTTAGTCTCGATAAACGCTCAATTGTTCAAGTTGTGGCCCTTATTGGACTACTTGTTCTATGCCTAACCATTATCTTGTACCTCACAAACATAATCGGTGGCGAGACTACGCTTTTCAGCTATCTATTTCCGTCCCTCAAGGAGCTATTTTCATCGGAGTCCGGTAAGATTATATTTTACTCTATGAACTCGTGCCCGCACTGCCAAAAATTCCAACCCGAGTGGGAGAAACTTGTGGCACGCGTGACAGACGATGGAATCTCGACCCAAAAATTCACAGTCGATGAAGATCGCGAAGAGATTGAAAAGGCCAACGTAACGGGCTTTCCTACCATTCGCGTACATATGAACGGAAAAGAAATTGAATACGAAGGAGCCCGTACGTCCGATGCCATTGTATCTTTTATCCAAGGCTTAAAAAAATGATGGCCTAAATATTACAATATAGATTCATAGTTGCATTGGCATATTTATTCTTTTTGAGAAAATGAACCGCATCAACAATATTCATAATAAGACGCAGCAGGTGCCCACCACTGAGCTGCCTTACAACCCATTGAATGTTCTTTTGACCGAAAAGAATATTCGGAGGATCTTTGATGAGAATGGTCTTGATGGTGTCAAGTTCCACAATATCAACCTCTACAGAAATGCTTTCGTGCATCGCTCGTATTGCACCATGAAGAACGCTGATTTTGAGACGGGCAATGAGCGGTGCCCTGAAAATTGCTTGCCGCTACAAGAGATGTCTTATGAGAGATTGGAGTTTCTAGGGGACGCCATTTTGGGCATGGTAATAGCACGGTACTTATATGAGCGGTATCCGGATCAGCCCGAGGGATTTCTTTCCAAGATGCGCACGAAGATTGTGAATGGTAAAATGCTCGGCTTCCTTGCTGACAAGGTGGGTCTTTCTCCGTACGCCATTATTTCAAAACAGATTGAGGATATTTCTGGACGTAAAAACTATAAAATTATGGAGGACATGTTTGAGGCCTTTATTGGAGCCATTACAATGGACTTTCAGACAGACGCTGACGCAATCACACCTCCAAAAGACATGGCCAAAAGTGGTATTGAGTTTCTCACGGGCATTGGCTATCACATGGCAGAAATATGGATCACCTCCATTATCGAGAAACACCTGGACTTTGCGGAGCTCATCAACACGCGCACGAATTATAAAGACATGCTGGTGCGATATATGCAGCACACATCTCAAGACAGCCCGCGGTTTTTTGAAGTGAATGTAGGTCAGCAAAACAACCAAAAGGAATTTACATACTGTGTCAAAGACAAGAATAATGCGATTCTTGGAACATCGACTGGATTTTCGAAAAAGGAAGCGGAGAACAATGCGGCCAAGAAGGCACTTGTATATTATGGACAACCGTGTTAAAAGGTTTAAACAAGAGCCTCATCTTTTTTGTAACATGAATGCTTTCGATTTGTTGAAGCAATATGATAAAATGGGTGGCACTGCGAATGTAGTGGTCGATAAAACTCAAGACGCTCCGGCAGCCCATGCTCCGCCCGTGGCACTTACCGCAAGCGATATTACCGTGGCAGTTCCACTTGTTGTGAGTGTGAGCGCAAGCGCTAGTGCAAGCGCAAGTGCAGGTGCGAATGCAGGTAAAATGCGCGTCCTCATATGTGGAACGCACCCAATTGGTCAATCAAACGGCTATAGCCGTGTCATGTATTATATTTCAAAATATTTGGGATTAAAATCCGACATTGCACTTACTATATATGGTTTTCAAAACTACAAACAGACTCAGGGTTCGCAAATGCGAAATGATATCCCGAAAACAGTCTATATTCATGATGCACTTGCTTCTGAAGATCCAAAGCGCCACGGTTTCGGTGAGAAAGAGATTGGTGCCTTTCTGAAAACCAATCCACAAGATGTTGTCATTATTTTCAATGACATGGTGATCACAGCGAGCTTGACTCAAAACATTATTGAGACACATTCTCCGGAAGAGCGATCGAAGTTCAAGCTTGTGAGCTACATGGATCAAGTCTATCCCTACCAGAAAAAGCAATATATCGACATGCTGAATACATATTTCGATGCAGTCATAACATTCACACCGTATTGGCTTGGCATCGCAAAGTCCCTTGGACTAAAAGAGTCTATTCCAATGTACTTCTTTCCACATGGGTTTGATGCCAAACTTTATTTCCCCGTTTCACGTAAAGTTGCGCGCATCTACCATAATTTACCTCAAGATGCATTCATCATCCTCAATTTGAATCGCAATCAACCACGAAAACGATGGGACCTTACGATCATGGCTTTTGCAAAAGTTGTGAAAAAGTATTTGGATAGCAAGAGCACGAGCCGACCGGTTCGATTGCTTGTAGCAACCTCTATGACGGGATTTTGGGACATTATGGAGGTGTATGAGTATGAACTGAGAAGACTTGGAATAAGCATTGAAGATGGAAAGCCGTTCATATTGAACGTGCAAAATCCGCAGCAATTAAGTGATATTGACATCAATCTATTGTACAATGCATGTGATATTGGATTAAACACATGCGAGGGTGAGGGGTTCGGTCTGTGCCAATTTGAACATGCGGCCATCGGTTGCCCGCAAGTAGCTCCCAACATCGGTGGCTTTAAGGAGTTTCTCACAGATGGCGTGAATTCTCTTTTGGTGGATGCCAAGTGGCGATACCACATTGATAAGCAACGAGACGGCATTGGTGGCGTTGCCGAAGTTTGCGATCACGAGGATATTGGCGACGCCATATGGAAGTACTATCAAAACCCCAAGCTGGTGTTAAAACACGGAAATGCGGCGCGAAAAGATATACTACAAAATTACCAATGGGAGTCGATTGTTGATATACTGCATCGTATCCTTCAAAAAATAAAGCCGCCTGCTACGCCGCAAGCCACACCAGCTACGCCATCGTATGATATTAATGAATTGGACTAGCGTTTTGCATCGCATCGCCTATGCTCGTTGAACCAATACACCTGCGTTCATGTAGGCATCATAGTCATAAAGTGCCCTTTCTTCAGTATCTAAAGTAATGTATTTTTTGCCACGAACCAAAACAGCTCGGCCTTGTACTTTCTTGCTCTTCAATAGTCTATAAAACATAGAGTCCATTTGACTGTAATCAAATGTAATGCTCGGGGAGAAGCCGTGGTCCGACGGTGATTGGTTCGTTGGGTATGCATAGCATTGAAGCTTGTTCTCCTTGAATATCTTGGATCGCTTTGAGTTGTTCAAGCAATCAATGGAAGACTGCATGAGCATGCTGAGAAAGCTGTTGATAACTGTATTTTTACGCAACGACATCATAAGAATGTATTGATCCGACGTTAAGCCTTGATCAAGTGTTGCAATGGACATGTCTCGTTGCTTCTGTTCTTTTGTAAATGCCGCAACATATATGAACACTTGCACATTTCGTTCATCAACGGGAAGATCCGAATGACTGCATGTACGGATTGCACGACCAATAACTTGATCGATGCGCACTTGATTCCAAAAGGGCTCGAGAATATGCACTTGGCGTATGTGCTTTAGATTGATACCTTCAGCGCCCGATTGCGAAATGAGGATTGCGGTGGCCCAGTGTCCCTTGATGTTGTCTTCACGAGCGACGTACCCTTTCGAGCGCAGTGTGTTTCTTGCGGTCGGCGGAAGTGCGTTCATGTTGCCGTTCAAGATGTTCATCAAGACATTGGTCACATCACGGTCGGGATTGAACGCAATGAAGCGCTTGTTTGCAAATTCGGGACTGAGCACCTCATCCGCATTCTTGATGTCCCAATCGTTTTTACCCGCACTCACGAGTTCGATCTCTTTCCATCCGTTGGCTTCCAAAACAATCTTGAAAACGCCAATACCTTCGATCATGTTGAACTGGGAATAGATGAGGGATTTTCCGGGACTTTTATTGAGATCGTGAAGGAGTGCGGCCATCTTGGGACTGAACATGGTTTGAAGTTTTTCCGGCGTCAAGTGATGAGTCGCTTGGTCTTGAAGAGTCGTGAGTAAGTTGCCAAGCTCTCGTTCGTATATTTTGGTTTTAATATTTGAATAACCCTCTTGAACGGTATCGTATTTTATTTTTGTTGCTTCATAAATGTCTTCGATCTCTTTCTTGTTCATGACTTTGATATCAGGAGGAAACTTGCGAATGATGGTACTTGGAAAGACAAAGTTGCCCACCATACGCGTGTATGCACGATAGACGCTGCTCGTTTCTTTTAATGGATTGATGGCGGCCTGTTTGGACAACTTGCGCTCGCGCTCTCTATAGGCAACATATTGCGAAAACTGGTAATCCGTCAATGGAAGCTCGCGAATGACTGTGTCAAGCTTTTCGGGAAAGATATTGATGTCCGTAGTTTTGAAGTAAGAGACGAGCCCTGTTATTCTTCGCATAAATAGATCTTGGTTCTTTGCTTGAGGCTGCTCCGTATTTGTGTTTATGAACATCTCATCAAATGTCTTTTTATCCATCGGCAAAGCGGATTCGTGTGAGTTCCACGCAGGTTCTTCGGTATTGAAGATTGATGTGATAACACTATGTATTTTTTGACGAAGGGCCTTTTTGTCGCCCCATGGCCACGGTTGCAACATGAGAAGTTTCTCATCTAGATACACCATGTTCTCAGGGGTGAATGTGAGTTCTATTTTGCGGGAGTCTTCATGGACATGGACGTAATCTACAAATTGGTTGTACGGCTTGCTCATGAGTTTCACGCTTGAGGTGTGCTCGTTTGCGAGAGCCGTTCGTACATCCACGACAGTGGGCACTTCGGCATCCTTTTTGAGTTTATACGTGTATCTTGTGATTGGACCACGAATGAGATTGAGCGTGTAAGCGAGCTCAAATGGGTCATTGATGACGGGAGTTCCCGTAAGAAGTATGAATTTTGAGTTTTTGGCTTCAAGCAATTTATTGTATAGGACATACTTCAACGTGTTTGCATGAGTCGCTTGGCTTATGAAATTGTGGGCCTCGTCAATTACCACAAAGGCATCATTGAACAACTTTGCGGGCATGTCCTCTATGAGCGACTTTGAAAGTCCGTTATAAGAAATGAATGTATAGCGATTTTTAATCATGCTGTCGAGGGCTTTTTTGATTTGCGATTGGTCCTTTTTGGTAAGCTCTTTAAAGGGCGTTGTGGAGATCGCACTCTCTGGAATGGAGAGTTGCTTTGGAATAAAAGGTATCCATAGTGTTGCGACGGAATTGGACGATGTCTGTTCTGACACATGCGCTTCATCATATCGGAAAAATCCGACTAGGCGTTTGAATAACTGCGCCGCATCCTTTTTGGTCACATCGAGAGTCACTTTGCTCCATGTTTTCCTGCGATTGAGCCCAACGCGCGAGCAGTTCATGATATCCTTGCGGTAATTCGTTTCAAGAGATGCAGGCAACATAATGATGATTTTACGCCCACTATCAATAAAGTCCTCGGCGGCCGCAATAGAGGCGCACGTTTTTCCAACACCGAGACCGTGATAAAGGAGGACACCACGGTACGGGCTATTGACTTGCAAGAAGTCTCTTACAATCTTTTGATGGGAAAATAACTTGATTTTTTTATTGGTAGCATCACAACTATAGTCATCGTCCTTGCTGTACTCCTCCGGATTAAAGGTATCATACATCCAGTTTGGAAACCCCACTTTGCTTGTGGGTACCCAATGGCGAGGCTTCACTTTGTCCATCTCTATTTATGTTAAACAGATTAGTTATTGAAATAATAATAGATTATCATGGAAATCATTGTAGATTTCAGAGAAGCCAAGTTACTAGCCGCTCTAGAAGCACTTGGTTCATGTTCAGGTCCAATTGGACGGTCGAACTTGGAGCTCGGTGATGTCGTTGTTCAAAATGGCGACGTGAAACTCGTGTTTGAGCGCAAGTCGTTTGCAGACCTTGCGGCATCTTTAAAAGATGGGCGTTACAAAGAACAGAAAGTGCGGTTGTTGGCGCATACGGAGCCTAGAAAGATAACATATCTCATCGAGGGAATGCCAAATGCGACGGGGCTCAAGCCGGATCAAACCTATCATGGATTAAGCTCAAACACAATCACGAGCATGTTGATCCATACTATGTTCCGTGACGGTATTCACGTTGTCTTTACGAAAGATGAGGTCGAGTCTGCAAAATGGATTGCGCTCATTGCTAAAAAGTTGGCAGCACACCCCGAAAAGTTCGGCGGCGGAGAGGCAAGCGCGGTGGGGTCGGCGGTGGCGTATGTGATGAGCGTGAAAGCAAAGTCGTGCAAAAAAGAAAACATTGACATGAAAACCTGTTATATACTTCAACTATGTCAAATACCTTCCATTAGCCAAAAGATAGCCTCTCATATTGCTGATCGTTTTGCATCAATGGACGCGCTCATCGGTGCATTGAAAGCATGTGTAGATGATAAGGCGCGATTTATTATGCTGCGAGATATTCCTCTTGTAGGAGGGAAAAAGGCGCTCACGATTGTCAAGTATATTCTACAACCTCAAGAGGCTGAAGCTGAGGCTGAAGCACAAGAAGTGAATTAAGGACCCTTTGCTTTGATGTTGTAAGGTTTATAGGCGAGTTCTACTTATGTCGAATTCAGGACTTATAAATATTGGTAATACATGTTGTTTGAATGCACTCATTCAATGTATGTATCACTTGAAAAGTATAAGAACCGCATGTGTTCCCTCAGAAAAAGACGATCAACGTCTGCTAAATGCGCTTACAAATCTTTTTAAAACAATGTTTGAAAGTCGTGATGGTGGCAGTCCAAATAATCCGCGTGATTTTGTCAAGGTCGTTTTGAAAAGTTTGAATGGGAAGGTTGTGTTTGGAGAACAATGGGACTTGAACGAGATATGGACACTCGTCATTGATAGTTTATCAGATGAACATAAAACAGAGCCAAAAGGATACGTTCCACCCATACAAACGCACATATCAGGCGAAGCCCTTCACCAAGTCCAATGCAAAGCGGATGGAGTTTGGGCAAAAAGCATCGGAAACATGCGTGCTGAATGGGCGACGATTGTGCATGGCATGCAGATCGGGCAGTTGCTCTGTCCTTTTTGTAAGTATATATGCCATAACCTAGAGCCATTTACAAGTGTAACATTGCAAATTCGTCAGCAAAATGAAGCCCAATCATTAAATGACTGTTTCTATGACTACTTTAAAACGGAGGTCATCGATGAGTGGAAGTGTGATAAGTGCGCAAACAAGGTTGGTGCTGAAAAGCTCATGCGCTTTTGGGTAACTCCGACGGTGCTTGCAATAAATGTTAAGCGATTCGGATTCACAAATGATGGAAATGGATTTTCAATTCAGACGCCTCTGAACATTCCACTCCAATTTACATTTAGTCATGGCACAGAGATCGGCTATGAAAAACAAAAAGCATACGAGCTAAAAGCTGTTGGACTCCATTTTGGTGGATTGAATAGAGGACATTATGTTGCAGTGTGCAACGACGGGAATGGAAAGTGGTATATGTATGACGATGACACGACACATATCATAGAAGACATCCATGGATTTCTTAAAGCTTGCCGAAATGCGTACATGCTCTTTTATGAGCTATGTTAATATTAATGTTAATGTTAATGCTGGCTTTGGCTTTTGAGAATTTCTATTTCTTTTTGTAAATCCTCTACCTTTTGTGTAAGCGCCTTAATACTCTCAACAAAAAGACCAGCCATATTTCCGTAAGCGATGGACAACAGGTCATCGCTATTTTTAACAACAACTTCTGGCAAAATGCTTTGCACTTCTTGAGCGACGAGTCCTGTTTCGCGCTCACCGTTTCGATCAATGCGATCGTATGTGTATCCGGAGATCTTTTGGATCTTCTCAAGCGGATTTTGTATGACCTCGAAATTCGTTTTAAGCGTACGGTCCGATGTTGTGGAGACATGGCCTTTGCTGTATATTGTTCCATCTACATTCATATTTGCCGTAAAGTGTGTTATACCATCAATGGTTCCATTGAATCGCGCTGATGATCCCTCATCTAATAGGAGTTCATTGGAAATGCGTACCCCACCGATAACATGAAGTGTATGGGATGGTAGTATCGTTCGTATGCCTATGCGACTGATGGGACTTTCGTTAATACCAGCTTCAATATACATAATTGGCTCATCATTTGCAGAGGTAAATACAGCGGTTCCTTTTACATGCATGGCGTTGTTGGTGTCCGCGGTCTCATTGACATCATTTACGGTCAAACATGCATTGTTCATGGATATTTGGGTTTGAGCACCTAGCCGTTTCAACACGAGTGCCTTATTTGTTGGTTCAGATTGATAACGAAATCCGAAGAATAATATTGGATTACCATTGTTATAAAACCCCATCTCGCCAATAGAGTCATTATTAAGTTCATTCTCTGTTTTGCTCATCAATTCAATAAATGAGATGCCATTGTCCTGGCTAATGATTGCAAGGGACGCCGACCCTTTATCAGCCACGGCAATTCCATCATATGTTCCATCGATAACAAGCCCGCGGCCATATTCGAAGCCAAAATTAGCCAGTTTCTGTGGTGCATCATCAATGATAATACGAAGTGTGCCTTGGGAAAGTCTATTGTTCTTTTGTGCAATCACAGCTGCCAAGAACTTGCTCTCAGAAGGCGTTGAATAGAACAATGAACATGATCCGCGTACCGCAAGCTGCTCAAGAGAAAGAGTAATCAAACTGAAACTGCCATCATTTTGAAGCGAAAGACCTTCAAGTGAAAATCCCACTGCTCTTAGGTTTTGCACATCTATAAAGTCGGCAAATATTGTGTCGGTTGAATATAAGTTTTGGCATGTTAAATTTGAAACACCATATATGATACTATTATCGTACGAAATACCATTTCCTTTTGTACTCTCTGTAATACGATTTGTTTGAACGAGCGGTGTGTTTAGAGATTTTGAATGAACCACTCCACTTGCACTTATTAAGAGATTGGTTTCCAAGTTTGACACCGACATGAGAAGCGAAACATTTGAAGAAATGTCGGTGGTCTCAATTAAGATAATAGAATCATGATGGATTGTCGATAATGGTGTTGATGCAATATGCAGCGTCGCTACGGGCATATTTGTCCCGATTCCAATATGGATATTACAGTCAATTGCGAAAACACTACCCGGTGCGCTTCCATCAATCAAAAGCAAGCCTGGGTCAATGCCGTTTTGTTGAATGCTGCTGAACACAGAATGCTGGAGGTGTAAGAGATGGGTTGGTAAGTTTGTACCAATACCAACATGTCCGTATGGATTCATATAAAGTCCTTTATGCAATCTACTTGGATCTTCATCATAATTGATATCGATTTCAATAATATTGTGATCATAACCGGTATCGGGCGCATATGTATAAATTTGAAAACTAGGGCGTTCTCCTTTGACGTTACTTTGAGTGTAGTGGCTTGTACTCACATTTTCTGAAAAGAAATTTTTGAAATCAAGAGCATCAGCATCAAATGTACCTGTAACATATGTGTCACCTTCAATGAGAATTCGGTTCAAGCTGTTATCAAAACGAATGGCAAGATTACAACCGCCCATATTCTGAACTTTGTTAGTTGCAAGGTTTGAAGCATGCAAACTTTCTTGGAAAAATGCTTCCGATGCAACGTGAAGTGCAAATTGAGGATACGTGCCAATTCCTAGGTTTCCATAAAGGGATGCTGATCCTCCAGCATTGATGCTAAAAATATTTTCGTCTTGAATGTACGACGAAATGATAAATACATTGCTTGACGAAACAATCGAGTCATCTACATAGACTTCCAAATTGCATGTAAATGCTGAGCGACTTTCTAGAAATCCTTTCACATGTACGTTTTTATTAGTGACAATATCGTCGAGAGTGACATTTCCTGTTAATGAAATATTTTTGCAATTAATAGATCCATTTTCAGTGTTGATACTGATGAGGGGCTGATTATTCGAGGACAACATAAATGTTTTGTTGAATGATAGATTCTGGTTGCGTAGGTTGCTCTGACCAATGTAGTATCCGCCATAACGAGTAATGATGTTCGATGTTGATGAGTCCAAATCAATGATGGGGTCACTTTTCGTGGAATGTAGCCGCAAGCGCTCCGTAAAGTTTGTCAAAGTGTTTGTACTATTTCCTATCTGGATTGACATCTACAAGATAAGTAGAGAAAAATGAATTCTTTTAAATGTACGTTACTCTAAGTGCATTATTCTTTTGATTCACTTGTTGTTGTTGCAGCTTTACTCACGGTTACTTTAAATGCAGATGAGAGTAGATCAGCGATCTCACCATTCCCAATGCTGCCACCTGTGTAGATTTGAATGAAACGTTGGGCAATGACTGAGCTTCTTTGGACAAAGTATGCCTTCTTTTTTTCGTCGCACATTGAAACTTCACGATGCACGCGAGACTCAAGGCCGCCATTGGACAAGCTTCTCAAGTAGTCGAGATGAAAATGGTGGCACTTTGGGGTCGTGAAGCGTTGCCCGCGTTGAATATCTTCAACTAAGTGATGGAGCTTGTGCTTTTTCGAGTTCGGCATTCTACTTAGGATGCATAAAATTCTTTAGGTTGCCCTCGTATGCAAACCATCCATAGTGCTTTAGGGTAATATCAGGAATAACGTGAATCGTCCCGCCAATAGATGTCCACATTCTACTAAATCCGTAGTCTTCGCTCTCATATCGCTTTGTCAAAGGCTCTATAGTCACTGGGAAGAAGTCATAAAACATATCCGGCGAAGCACCCGAATACCCATCAATGTCATTTATGTAATGCTTGTCTGGGAATGCATTTCTTAGGGACTCGAAAACGCCGCGCTTGATCAAAAGGAATCCTGTGGTACAATATTTTGCATTTAGAATGTCAGGGCTAGATTCGGGATTTGGTGTGTCAAGGTCAAGATGTACTGAATGTTTTACACAAAGATGCAAAGGATTCTCAGCAGAATGCGAGTACTTGCTCATATCAAGCCACTTTTGTGGGTATGATCCACATACAACGTCTTTGTCCGCTTTCACAAGCTTTGCAATGTCCGAATTGTTAAATTCAATGTCAGAGTCGATGAAAAGAATATGGGTTGCCTCGGGATCGGACATGAAATGAGCGACGGCGGCATTTCGGGCTCGTGAAATAAGACTCTCGAAAGTTATAGGATAGATTGTGCAATTGATGCCATTTTCACGGCAAAAAAGTACGAATTTCATCATGGACATCATATATGACGTATGACACGTATGATTGTAGCAGATGAGAGGAACAAAAAGTTTCATTCTTTCTTTGACCTTTCATATGCCTCTTTAAACACTTTCATGGCCCTAGACGATGCAAACTTGTGATCTATGATAGGAGGAACATATGAGGTGTTTGAATACTTCGTTCTTGTATTTTCGTCAAACCATTTGTGAATGTCCGAAGGGGGAATGTCTGCGAGCTCCGGCACCCATTTCTTAATGTATTCTGCATTCACATCAAACTTTTTAGATTGAATGAATGGGTTGAACGGCGGCCGAAAGTAGGGAACTGCATCTGGTCCCGTGCTCGAGGAGAATCCCCAGCCTGCAGTGTTACTGAATATGTCGGCATCTACTAAATGGGTATAATAGTACTTGAGCCCCCATCGCCAGTCTATGAGGAAGTACTTTGCTAGAACAGAACTACACAGCATGCGAATGCGGTTGTGTTGATGCCCCGTTTGATTTAATTCACGCATACCCGCATCCACAAGAGGAAATCCAGTTAGTCCGCTTGTCCATGCATTGAATATCTTTTTATCGTATGACCAATCTATCGTATGATCTAGCTTATCATGTAGCGCTTTGCCGCGTTGCAGTTTGGGATCAAGTGCATAGATCTTCATGTAGAAATCACGAAACACTAGTTCTCTGATGAGTGCATGCTCACCACCAAGCTTATTGTAAATTTCCCAATAGACTTCCCGTATAGAAACGCAGCCGAATTTCAAGTAGGGTGATAGGAGCGTGGTTTTTTGAAGAGCTGGAAAATCACGCTCTTCTTTATAGTTCTTGAGTGTGCCTATTCTTTTCATTTTAGCCATCGCATGAAACCGCCCTCCAGACATCGCTGCCATAGGATTTGGTGTGTAAAATCTCGATAAATCTGAATTCGCAATGGTTATAGAGCGGAGAGATGGCGGCGTCGAAAAGTTTGCAGTAGTTACTGCTTTCTTTATTCTGTTCGGTTTGCGAACAGTATATGACTTTTGAAACTTCTTATAAAATTGAGATAAAACTCTATAGGGACGACCCGCCTCGAGCAAGCCATCGTGGAGCGGCAACAGGCCGTAATCTTCGTACATTGAGCATTGAACATTTGTTTTTTTGCACCATGCTTCAATGTCTGCATCCCGATCTACGGCATACTTTGAATAATCTTTGTTAAAAAAAATAGCTTCAAAAGGAGACTTTGAGTATATTTTCTGAATCGCCGATAGTGTGTGATCATGTACTATAAGCAACTTGGAGTCCAAGCGTTCGTTTAGTTCCGCAAGGGACTCGCACATAAATTGAACCGCGGGATTTGAGAAAAACGGATTTGTGATGGGTGAAATTTGCTCGGGAGTGAAGATGAAACATGCCAACACCTGATAACCGCTTTTTATCGCTGCCAAAAGTGCCGTGTTGTCCTCCAACCGAAGATCCCGGTGAAAAATAAAAAGGGCTTGTGGTGTTGGCATTTCCTCTACTTAAGTGCCTTAAAATAAAGGGTTAAAGTTGTAAATGGATCGATTTGAAATGGTTATTGACTCACCGTTGCATTCATTTGCTTTAATGCTTCATGAAAGGCTTGAAAGATGCGAAGACGGCATAGTCGCACTTGGTGAAAGGCTCAATGAGATGCAGCGGACGGCAAGTGACTTGGTAAAGTACCGATTTTTTAAAATTGAGTTTCGAGAACCAATAAAGGATGATAAAGACCTGTTTGCTTCACGTGAAAAGATTGTGAATGAAATTTTTAAACATCGCCAACTATTTTCGCCACTGTTTGCGTATATGAAATGGAACTATATAGAAGAGTCAAAACTTGATTTGATTGTTCATGTGTTTTTACTTGTTAAGAGGCCCGTAAGTCTATTCGAAATGAAATCATGGATTCAAAGAGCTCAAACCATTGAGAATTTTGATGGCGCATACGGAGAGCTAAAAGACATGATTAAAAATGATATTGGGTTCTATATTGATCTGCCCGTGGCTCACAATGACACGGGTGTTGAGATTTGGACGATCGGTGGTGATAAAATAGATTACGATCTAAGCATTGATATGACATTAGACGAATTTACAAAAAGTAACAATTATTGCTCGGCATATGGACTACAATGTGCATTGCACGAACATGTGAAGTATGATAATTGGTTTGAATTATTTGGTCTTGAATAAGGATAGGGAGGATTGGAGAGAGTTGGTATGGAGTTTCAAATGACGCCGCTCAAAGCCATTGATGATAATAATGCGCCCGCTGCATTGACTGCAAATCAAGCATGGACGGCTTCCCATGAAAGAATTCTAGTCGATTGGAAAAAACAGATTGCCATATGCTTGTATCTTCAAGATAGCTCAATGTACTATTATCAATTTATATACAACTTAGTCACGATTCCTAATCTGATTGTGGGTGGGGTATTAAGTGTGTCTATATTTTCAGCAGAAGACACCACGCCGTGGAAAGTCATCATTGGCGTGCTCGCAATATTTTCAACATTCTTGACATCCTTGAATAGACAGATCGGGGCGGCGGAAAAGTCCCAAGAACATAAAATAACAAGTAGGGCATTTCAGTGTCTCTTGCGTAATATGAACATGACTTTGGCGTTGTTGCCTGAGCAACGTCCCCATTCTGACTACTATTTGCGACACGTCAAGCACGAGATCGATCGCATTTCCGACTCGCAACTGGATCCACCACTTTTGGTGGTTCGCATGTTTAACAAAAAATATGAGTCATTGAATGATTTTGTCTTTCGAGACATTCACACACAGTTGCGCGATGACACGGTGCCGCCTCTTCAATGCAGCATAAAACCAATCAAGGAGTTTATATCACCACAAGTCTGTATCGATATAGATGATAGAACGCCTGAAAAAATTATCAAGTTGAGTGCTGACTTTCCTGGAAGTCATCCCGTACAAACATGGTCGGGTATGGACAGGCAGCGAAGCAACGAGTCCGATGGTACCAAGTAAAATTATCAAGTCATGATTTCATCAACAATGCCTTTCTCAATGCACTCGTCAGCGTTCCATACAAGGTCTTTTACAAGAATCTTTTCAAGTTGCTTGCGTGCAATTGGAGTGTATTCGATATAGTGTTTGATGATATGTGTCATTACTTTTTGTAGATTGTTGAACTCTTCTTCAATCTCGGACATTTTCCCCCAAAATTGAGATCGAAGTTCGTGGATTAGCATGTATGCATTTTTTGAGATGAATCGCTTGTCGCCGGCTGTTGAGATGAGGGTGCCAGCAGAAGCAACAAACCCATCAATCACGGTATATACAGGCATGTGTAGCTGTTTCATCGTATCAATGACCGAAAAGGCTGCATAAATGTCGCCGCCATTCGTGGTAAGATGCAAATAGATTGGTTGTTGCTCAGTCCCATGCATGAGGCTAATGAGCTGCAGTCGTTGAGCAACGATGCGTAGCTCTTTGTTCAAAGCAAATGCTGTATCAAATGTGATACCATCATTAAAGAAAACATGATTGTTTGAAGAGTAAATATTTTGCATCGCATTTTTCGGAAACAAAAATGGAAAGTGAATCGGATGGTCATCTTGGTCATCGTCCATTTGGGGTTCCGGATCACGTTCGCGTTTTCTTTTTTTGGCACACCACATACGAGTCGAAATACTTGACATATTCATGGTGTCTGATTATGATTAAATATAGGAGGATACTCCTTAAATAATTGCTGCAAGCCACTCTGCATCGGTTTTAAAGAGATCCGCTTGAATGGGATTGGTTGTGCGCGCAACTTCCTCAAGATATTGAAGACGGTCAATGACGAAGTCCTTTGAAAGCGTTGCGGCGGCATCTGTAAGGGCAGAGTGTCGGTTGGCGAGCGTCATAGTCATCGTCTTATTATAACCGTACGAACTGAGAAACCCGCGCTCATTCTCGATACCACGTCGTGTTTGGCGACGAGGCGCTTCTTGTACGGGGCGAATGACCTTCACTTCAAGTGTGTGGATGACTGTTTGGTTCGGCATGTTGAAGCTTACAGTGACATTGCAGACATCGTTGGACATGATGAAGTTGTAGAGCTCCATTTTTGACTTTTAGTAAGTTGTTGTATGTTGAGTTGTGTAGTTCAATATAAACAAAAAGGATCAAATTTTAGTTAAAATTGTGAGGAGAACATGTTCTCACCGATTAGCTTTACGATATGCAGATTATCGAGATCATTGCAATAGCAATTCTGATCGTTTTGTGTTAGATCAATGTGGCGCACTGCATAGCCATATGGTACATCTCCATTAAATGCCCGCCACACAATGTCATGAATGTAAATGTTGTACATTCTTGAATCGGCAGCTCGTACAATGTGTGCTCTATATGGCGTTCCTTCAACTCGGTAGCCATATGATACATCAAAAATAGACTGCTGTTCTTTGCGAAGGTGTCCTTCGTTCGAGATGAGGTATTCTTCATCTCCAAATGTCATTGTTTCCCATGTGAGAGCGACAATGCTTTCATCTCTGATGTCCTCATCATAATAGGCAGGGCTATCATCTTGTGGATCTTCGTCGATATAGTCTTCTAGTTCGTCACCATCATCATCAATGACTTCATCGTCATTGTATGGCCAATCGACATCATCATCATATGATGGGGGCATTGATGATTTGTTTGTTGTGTTGTGTTTTTGTGGCTAACTTTTGTGTCTTATGTGTTGTAGCTTCTTCAATAAGGTGCTCTTTTGGGTTTGAGGTTTGCTTTCATTTTTTATGAATATAATGTTTAAACTCTTTATGCAAAATATTTTGTCAGGGTTTTATTTTTATTTTTAATTTTAGACATTGCATGTGGTCTTGCCCGATGTTTTGCCAAAGATTTCAATGCACTTAGACGAGCTGAGGCCGTTAATTGTCTTTGCCAACGCCCGAACCTCGCGGTTGCCTTGCACCGACGGCGCATATGCACCTTGGGAAAACAACGCGGCACTGAAAAATCCAACAAAGATGAGGGTAAATACCCATGATGTAAATGTCTTGGCTAGGTGCTTCCAATTAACACCATTGCGACCCTCCATTAGGCCGACGCCCACAACGGCGCCTGTAATGGTATGTGTCGTGGAGATGGGCATGCCGTATGCCGAGGCGATGGAGATCACCAACGATGTGGCCAGTTCTGCTGAGTAGCCGCGCGACGGTGTCATTGCCGCCATACGCACGCCCAGCGCACGCATGATGTTATAGCCGTATGTGGCAAGGCCAATGACGAGACCGACGGCGCCGATGATCAGAACCCATACGGGCACCTCCGCCTCCTTTACCATTTTCTTTTTGAAGGTCGAAGATACCTCATAGACGGCAAAGATTGCGGAAAGTGGGCCACATGCATTGGCAACATCGTTGGCGCCGTGTGCAAAGGAGACGCAGATGGCAGAAAAGACTTGCAGATACTGAAATGAAATTTCAGTCTTGGGGTCAAACTGTTCAACGGCCTCATGCAAGGAGAAGACCTCGTCGTCGGTTTGGATGACGGCGTGGATGTCTTGGTTCATTCCCGACAGTGCCATCCTCTTCATTTTGCACATGAAGTTTTCTGCACCCACCGTGCCCGCATCCTCCGCATCGGTTGCCTTCATATTGACAGTAACAATCTCTTTGTTCTCGAACTTGCCGACCGCATGGCGCTTTAGCAGTGGGATGAGAATACTAGAGCCGACAATGGCAGCACCACTTGCAGCGACAACAGCCACCCAACCCGCCTTGTCTGTGTTGATGGCGTTCTTATCTGTTACGGCACCACTTGCATCCTTGACGTCGGCGCAACCAGGGTTTGAGCACCACGATTGGTCGCCGCCCGGCTTTTTTGCGTCGTCGAGCAACATCTTGCCAGCACCCTTTGACAACACGAAGAAAATGTTGATGAACAACGTCGTCAAGATGGCTGCAGGCATCACGTAAAACGATTTCTCGAAGGAGTTCTCACGGCGCAGAACCAACGTGCGGCAAAGCCAAAAGATAATGGCCGCACCAACACATGCAAAAATTGGCGATGTGAACCATGAAATAACAATTACCGTGATTCCTTTGCGGAAGGGGAACTCGAGCGACTCCTCGTTCCATACAACGGCCTCGCTGCCCTTGAACGCAAGCGCAAAGCCGATAACTCCGCCAATGATGGAGTGCGTAGTTGATACCGGCCACTCCATGTAGGTTGCATAGTAAAGCCAAATGGTGGAGGCAGTCAATGCACTGAGCATACCATACATGAAGATATCGGGGTCCTTTGCAAATGCATCAAGGCTGGCAATTTCGCCTGAAATTGTTTTTGTGACTACACGGCCCAACGTCATCGCGCCGGCGAACTCAAAGATAGCGGCAATCAAACACGCTTGTTTTAGGGAGATGGTTTTCGCACCGACAGTGGTGCCAAAGGAGTTGGCCACATCGTTGGCCCCGATACCCCATGCCATCGTGAAGCACATGAAGGCTCCGCATACAACAATCCATACATATTCGTCGTACATTGTTACTGGTTGCCGGTAAGGTTTGAGGTTTGCTTTCATTTTTTAAGAATATATTGTTTAAACTCTTTCATCATGCAATCATATCCGCTTTGAGACCACTATGGGAAGCATAATTTAGCAAACTTATATTGCTTGATGTGAGCGACTCGATCCATTTAATTATTTCGTCGCTTGTGGCATTTTCCGGGGGACTACTTGTTATCTCTACGGTCGGGGGAGCATATGGTGATCGTTGCAGTTGCTGCTTGACAACATCCAAATGTTGTTCATATATATGTGCATCGCCAAAGGAAATTCGTATTTTATGAGGTTTGATGTGAAGTGCAGTTGCAATAATAAGTGTCAAAAGAGCCGTCGATGCAATATTAAATGGAACACCCAAAAATGTATCTGCACTTCTTTGATACATGTGGCAACATAGACCCTCGTTGCTTCTCGTAAATTGATAAAGCACATGACACGGTGGGAGGCACATCTTATGCAACTGCACGGGATTCCATCCCGACATGATTGCCCTACGACTTGAAAAATCTTTTTGAAGTTCTTCAATCACTGCTTTTAATTGATCGATCCCATTTGTGTGCGACGGGTATTCGCCGTTAAAGCAACGCCACTGGTATCCATAAATTGGACCACAAATACCATCAGCGTAATCGGTTAGACCATTTTGATCAAGGAACTCACGTGAGCTGTTACCATCCCATATATGTACCCCCTTTTCTTGCAACTCTTTTGCATCCGTATTACCTTTTAGAAACCACAGTAGCTCCTCGACAATGCCCTTCCAAAATACACGTTTTGTCGTCAAAAGAGGGAAGCCATCATTGAAATTAAATTCCAGATGCTCGCCAAAAGTTGAGATTGTATGGCCGTTGCGTCCCTCCTTTCGTTCTCCCGTGTAAATAATTTTTTCGAGAAGAGTTAGATAGCCTCGCTCGCCTTTGCGCATGTCGGCGAGACACCATGCTTTTGACATTGAAGACCCCGACTCATGGATAACAGGAGCAACTTCGGTTACCCAATAATTTACGGCGGGGAGTGCGGCAAGTGTGGTAGGGGTCTCATTGAATTGCTTCAGGAAGTTCAGAAAACGCTCGTAGGGTTGGACATCCGGAAATTTATCGTAGCATGTGCCTTTATAGTGATGATGCATGGTTATTTTGTTCAACAATCCAATTGTGAAACCAATATGCTTATGAACAACTAAATCAATCCCCCATAGCCAAGGATTTTCATCCGTTATAAAATTGTAATAGACGTGGTATGACATTGTGTCCATGACATAGCAAAACATTTCACATGCCGATGTAATTTTGAGCTTAGCTGAGTTGTGACTTTCTAGCATGTAACTGTACTCATACTTGGAAGTAGCTGTAAGGGATGGTGAAACAATGTTGAGGTGAAAGGTATTTTTAAGATAAAGTACTTGTTGCCAGCTCCAGTTGTCGATCAATTCAACATCATCCAATAGAAGCATACAGTAATCATATGAACCCACTTTGGAAGGGGGTGCATGTTTTTTAATGAATTGGCCTACAATGCCGGGCTCTCGAACAATTGTTATGTTTGGGTCAT
>Ga0208975_1000111_pt1 | contig 41074 bp, 60 predicted proteins | sample GreLakmeER78MSRF_FD_187700 | JGI IMG/M metagenome (GOLD analysis project Ga0208975, IMG submission 187700) | Freshwater lentic microbial communities from great Laurentian Lakes, MI, USA - Great Lakes metaG ER78MSRF (SPAdes) | ecosystem: Environmental > Aquatic > Freshwater > Lake | place: Great...
TTGCTCAAGGCGCACCTTTGCCAAATACTCAAGGAGCTATGTAACGGTTTTGCGTTAGGTATAGAGCAAACCGTTGGAGGACTCTATGAGTAATGACAACACCGTTGATAGTGCAATTGAAGCCCCAGACTTTGGACAAGCAGAAGTTAGCACGGAAATAGGTGAAGCCCCTGAAGTAAGCACCGATTATTTTGCTTGGGACGAATACGCTGACAAACCCGTCAAACTAAACGTCGCTGGTGAAGAAATTGATGTACCACTAAAGGAGGCGCTTGCTGGATACCAGCGTCAAGCGGACTATACCCGCAAGACACAGGAACTAAGTGAGCAACGAAAGCAAGTGCAATTTGGCGTTGCTTTGCAAGAAGCCTTGCAAAACGACCCAAAAAACACTTTGGAATTGTTAAAACAGCATTATGGGCTGGAAGAACAACAAGCATTTGACGAAGATGAATTGTACGCAGACCCAGTGGAAAAACAATACCGACAATTGGAATCCCGAATTAAAGCATTTGAGCAAGAAAAAGCTGTGCGAGATTTGGAGAAATCAGTTGAGCTTTTGTCAAAGAAGTATGGCGACGCATTTGATGCAGATGAGGTAATTGCTAAAGCTTTGGCTACAGGCAATCCAAATCTAGAAGCCGTCTATAAACAGACAGCGTTTGACCGTATCTTTGAACAAAGTTTGACCGCATCTCAGTTAAAAACTAAGAAAGCGGAAGAAGAAAAAGCTATTGTTCAAGCGAAACGGGAAGCGACTGTTGTGTCGAAAGGCGCTTCAGCTAAAAGCGCCGACGTGTCTTCTAAACCCGTAACCACACTTCGCGATGCTTTTGAATTGGCTAAACGCCAAATTAACGGCTAGCACTAACAACAGGAGATATTACTATGGTCGCTGCCAACAGCAACTTTGACAATCTATTAACAACAACGCTCGCCAACTATCGTGCGACGTTGACCGACAACGTATTCACCGCACGTCCTTTGACTTACAAGTTGATGGAGGGTGGCCGCATTCGCATGCTTAACGGTGGTACAAAAATCGTTGAGCCACTTATCTACGGACAGAACAGCACAGTTGGTTCGTACAGCGGATACGAGACACTCTCGCTCACACCGCAAGAAGGCATCTCGGCAGCTGAGTTTGAGTGGAAGCAATATGCAGCTTCCATCGCAATCAGCGGCATTGAAGAAGCCAAGAACAACGGTGAGCAAGAAATCATCAACCTTCTTGAAGCCAAAATCATGCAGGCTGAGGAGTCAATGCGCGAGTCGTTTAACCAAATGTTCTTCGCAGACGGCACCGGCAACAGCGGAAAAGACTGGAACGGCTTGGGCAACCTTGTTGAATCAGGCAACACCGTTGGTGGCATCAACTCGAGCACCTACTCGTGGTGGCAATCAAAGGAAGACAACGACGCAGTTGCTTTGTCGCTTGCTGACATGTCATCGCTTTACAACAACGTTTCAGTAGGTAACGACCACCCAGACTTGCTTCTTACAACTCAAACTCTGTTTGAGAAGTACGAAGCCTTGTTGCAACCACAGTTGCGCTACACAGACACCAAGACAGCAGATGCTGGTTTCCAGAACCTTCTGTTCAAGGCTGCTCCTGTAATGTACGATGTGCATTGCACAGCTGGTGTGTTCTACATGCTCAACACTAAGTACCTCACACTTGTAGGTCACTCAGGCAAGTGGTTCTCACAGACAGCATTCGTGTCTCCAGAAGACGTAGATGCTCGTTACGCACTTATCATGTGCTACGGTAACTTGACAGTCCGTAACCGTGCTAAGCAGGGTAAACTGACAGCCAAGACAGCCTAATAACTTCAACAATTAAGGAGAAACTACAATGCCATTAATCGCAAATGACACAGACGGTGCAGTAACACGCAAGCGTCTTGAAACTTGGGCAGCCAAGGAAGAAAAAGTAACCGTTGTTGCAGCAACTGATGCAGGAACCACACAATCAGCAGCAACACTTGCTGGAGCAGCAGAGGTCGTCTACACAATGACCCCAACCACAGGTCGTGCTCTCACGACACCAACAGGTGCTGAATTGGGTGCAGCTTTCACAGACGAAGCAGTTGGAAGTTCTTTCCGATTCTCGGTTGTGAACCTTGCAGCATCAACACACGCAATTACCCTCACGGCTGGCGCTTCTGGCGTGACGCTTGTAGGTAGTGCAACAATCGCAGCTGCTAGTTCAGCTACGTTTGTTGGTGTTTTCACCGCAGCAAATACAGTTAGCATCTACCGCAAGTAGATATAATGTTTGGGTGGGGGATAAAAGCCCCCACCCAACAACTATTAAAAGGAGAAAACTATGGCCAAAGCTATGAAAAAATACGGTCCATCACCTGTTGAAAAAAAAGCCAAATATGGCGCAAAAATGAAGCGAGAAGCAACCGCGGTCGATAACCTCAACACCCAAAAAGGCTATAAGGGCCCATCTGGCATGAGTGCAAGAATCTCTAGTCCTGCTGTCAAAAATCAAAAAATGAAAGAAGCAGCAAGTCGCCGTAAAACAGCTGCAAAGAAAAACGTTAAAAAAAGAACCTATTAATTAATTCGTAATTTGGGGTGTGCCCCCCACCTTCCAGGGCATACCCCAAGTAACGAAAAGGACAAGTAGTGATGAAGAACGCACAATTGTCCGGTGAATATTACGGCGTACCAATACAAGGTATCCGTCCTTCCGCAGAAGTTCCAGGCTCACGCCAAGCACCACCAAGCGGTCCATATCTTGGACGCGGTAATTTTTGTGCTGCAAACGATGATACATGTACGGGTCGAAAAGCCAAAGGCACTGATTACTGCATGGGGCATCTACGAAGCAGAGGTGAATCATAATGACAATGAGCCTTGCCGATGTTCGCACTATGGTGCGAAACATCTCCGACCTTGATTCGGTAGATTTGCCAAACACCATTATTGACAATGCTGTAAAAGAAGCATTTCAGCGCATTATTGCCCTTGAACGCCGATGGCCAAAATACCAAGAAACCTACACATTCAATACGGTTGCAAGTCAGCGCCCATACACAATATCTACAATTGGCGATATTCGAGAAGTCATATCTCTTGTAGACACATCTAGCGCAGGTAGTCGTTTAACGATGATTCCCTACGACAACGCAGAAGACATTTGGTTGGGTAATACTGACGTTCCTTCCCGTCCATACTTCTATGCAATATGGGACGCACAGCTGCACTTGTATCCAAAGCCTGATGCCGTCTATGCGATAACGCTTCGCGCTTATCGCAACCCTGTTTACACTTGGTTGACGAACACATCTGAGGCAATTGACCTTGATGAGTGGTTTCATATTCTGCTTGCCTACTTTGTGTTGGCTCGCGTCTACCAACGCCAAGAAGACCCAGAGCTTTCAGCAATGTATCTCAGGTCGTTTGAGGAAGGCGTAGCCATGGCTCGCCGTGACTTGATGAAGACTCCTAGCGCAAGACCTTTGTTGATGTCGGGTGGTAGGCAGTATCCAACTATGCGTCGTTGGTTGCAGACTCTTGGCGCAACGCTAGGTACATAATGGCTCAGATTCTTCTTGAGCGCTATGATGATTTTACTGGCGGCCTGAATCTTCGAGCCGACCAGTTCTTGCTTGCCAAGAACGAATCGCCAGACATGCTTAATGTTGAGATTGACCCTCGTGGTGGCGTGTTTAGTCGTGGTGCAATGCAACGCTTAAATACAACTGCTGTTGCAGGTACTTGGGCACCTGACAAGCTTCATGCTTTTTATGGTGCTACGCCAACAATTATGTTGGCGAATAGCACAAAGGTTTATCGTTCTACTGGTGGAAACTTTTCAACTCTGGCTTATTCATTAGGTAATGACATTGCTACAACGAACGCGCATGGCGCGTCGTTTGCTAATTGGGGTTCAACGTTATATATCAGTACAGGGGCAACAGCAACGGCTGGATACAAATGGAACACAACAGACACATACGCAACAGCCTTAACCGCATCTGGTCCTACATGGCAAGCTTATGTAAGTCCCGTGGGTGGATACATGCCAAAAGCGGAACACAACATTGTGCATGCCAACAAAATGTTCGTAGCCAATACAAGGGAAAATGGCGTAAATTATCCTGACCGAGTGCGTTGGTCGCATGAAGGTTTGCCTGAGGATTGGATGGAAGACGACTACATCGACCTCAAAGGTGGCGGTAGTGGAATTAATGGCATGGCCGTCGTCCAAGGTCAGTTGGTTATTTTTAAGACAAACGCAATCTATTTGTTGGTTGGTACGGAATCGGACAACTTTAATGTTGTTGAGTTAACCACCACGCTTGGTTGTTCTAGCCGCAACAGTATTGCTGTTGCGGAACAGGGTGTGTTCTTCTATTCGACTCCAGAAGGTTTGTTCTACTACAACGGTTCTATGGTTGAAGATGTCTTTGACGCCCTGCGCCCAATTGTGGACGACAAAGAACTTAGCGCATTGAGCACGGAACCTTACAGTGTTTCCTATGTCGGTCGTCGTGTTTGGTTGGCTTTGCCGTACGATGATACATCGTCGGCAACAGCCCCGACTGTTAATTTTGTTTTTGACCCATCACTTGGTCGTGGTGGTGCATATATGCAGTTTGCTACGGCAGACAGCAAGGGTGTTATTGGCGGGATTAACTGGACTGATTCAAACAATGACAACTTGCGATTAATGATTCACCCAACACAGTCGTATGTGTTGAAAGTTGATTTGTATGACGAGGAACAGGACAATATCGCAGGAACGGCTGCTGGATTTACTTCCTATTACAGAACCGGTTGGATTGATGGCAGAACCTATGCTCAAAAGAAAATGTTTCGTCGCCCTGATATTGCCTTCAAGCAAGTTGATACCGAAAGAATTGTAAACGTAAAAGTGTTTCACGATTACGAAGAATCATCTGGTTCTGAACGTAAACAATTCAATGCGACGCTTGGTGCAGCTGGCGAAGGAATGATTTGGGGTTTGGAAAATTGGGGAACTGGTTTGTGGGGCAAACAATCAGAGGGTGTTCAAATTATTAATGGTTCAAACCTTGGTTTTTGTCGTTCGGTAAGTTTATTGTTTACAGGACCCTTATCAAAGGATTGGGGTTTTGACTCTATCGCAATTAAGTACAACAATCGAAAGATGACGGGATAATGCCACTCTCAATACCTTATTCATTTACTAACGGAACAGTTGCCGAAGCTGGTGAAGTTAATAGTAACTTCACCGCTGTCAAAACATTTGTTGACGGTTTAGCAACGGGTGCAAATATCGATAGCGCCGCAATTATTACTGCCAAGATTGCCAACGACGCTGTTACCGCAGACAAGCTTGCCGATACCGCAGTTACCCCTGGTTCATACACAACAGCGGACATTACGGTTGATGCGCAGGGTCGGATTACAGCCGCTGCTAGCGGCAGTAGCGTAACTGGCGATAGCGACCAGGTTGTGTTGGGTTCGCAGGTGTTTGGATAATGAGAACATGGAACAGTCCAATCGTCAACGCATTAAAGACGGACGACGCTATTGCGTTGCAACAAATCTTTTCTTCGTTGTCGCAGGAGATTGGTCGCATTAATGAAAAGATTGAACAAATGCAAATCGAGATGGCTAAGCCAGCTCGTAAGGATTATCAAAGGATTAAGTAATGGCATATAATCCAGCCGACTACGAAGCTCGCAGGCGCGGGTATGTGTCGCAATATGGCACAACTGGCGCAATGAATGCTTACGCTAATTTTCTTTCACAACAGCGTGGAAATCGAGAACGTCAAAATATGGTCCGTCAATACGACGAAGCACAACCCAAAGTTGTTTCTGGTTTTTCTCGTCGTGGTATGGTTGGCCCAAATGTTCGGTCTGGTTTGTTTGCGCGTGGTTTGCAAGATTTTGCAAAACAACGCGCTCGTACATTTTCTGAATTTGACCAAGGACAACAAGAACAACAAAGAATGTATGACCTTACGGAAGCACAACGTCTTGAATCTTTCAAAAATCAACTTGCTGATATGGAGTTAGAAAAAGCACAAACTATTGCTGACGCCGCACGTCAGCTTTACGCAAGAAGAATGGGAGTCGTATAATGTCGCACGTACCTGGACACAACGTTGAAAACAATGGTGCAATCTCAACTTGGACTTGGAAACCTGGCGCAACTCCTGAAACTAGGGTTACATCGCAATTTCCAAGTTTGGGTCCAGACCCAAAACTTCGTGGACGAACAGAAGCTGCGGCAGGTGGGTTGAGTGGGGTCACGCTACCTGAAGAAAGCGGTTTTTCCCTAAATGACATAATGAAACTTTTTGGTTCGCGTTCTGGTTCCAGTTCTGATGCGTCAGACAAACTTGCTCGAGATAAATTCAATTATGAAAAACAACAAAACCTTTTAAAGACGTCAGGGTTGTCGGACTACTATACGGGGGGTTCATATAACACCGGTTATGATGCTTTGTTAAAAATGATTGCAGACCAAGGCAAAGTTTCTGAACAAAACGTAGCTGGTGCATACAATCGAGCATTAGGAAATATAAACGAAGGTTATCAAGCAGCACAAACTTTGGGCGATGAAGGCTATTCGGCCTTAAACGCATATTTAACAGCAAATCAAAACAATCCATATGCTGGAATGACAGCGCAAGTTGGCTCCTCACCAGACGCTTTAACGAACTATCTAAGTGCCTACGGTGTGTCTGACCAACCCGTGCAGGGGCAGATTCAAGCAGACCAATTACAAGCTCAACAGGGTGCGGCTAATTATCAAAATCTTCTCAACACGTTAAGTGCTGTTGCTCAACAAGGTGCGGGTTCACGTGGAACAGAATCTCAACTAGCCCAATTATTGTTTAATACGGGATTGGGTCAAGAAAGAGCCGGGTATAGAAGTCAAGCAGAAAATGCGCAAGCGCAGGCGCTTGCCGCATTGCAGCAATCCATGTTTGAATCAAGGTTTGGCGTAGAACAAAATCGCAACACTCTAGCCCAACAATTAGCACAAACGGTCGCAGAACTAACCGGCACAGCTCCAACCAACAATAGTGGTAGCGGTAGTGGTAGTGGTGATGGCAAAAAGCCAACATCTGGACAACTGCCACAAACAGCAACCCAACAGGAAATTGTTGCCAACCAATTAGCCAACCTTTTGGCTCCAGCACAGGCGCAAAATAGCACAGCAGAACAATTGCTTGCCGAGCTTAACGCTCGGCGTGGCAGGTAACGAAAAGGACTATAGGCGTATGGACCCGCAGTTAATAGCGTTAATATTGGCTGGTTTGAATGCAAAAGGCCAATTGGATTCCAGCGACTATAACCGTTTATTTGACCCAATAATCGGAATATTGAGCGGTACGTATAATCAAGACCCAACGCAACAAATTGCGTTTTTGGAACAAAAACACAAACCAACCTGGGCTCAAATAGACCAATTTTTTGCACCCGACTCAGATGAGGCATCCATTGCTCAATCCATCAAAGCTGGTACGCCAGCAATGATTGTAAAACAGGAAATCTTAGAACAATTAGCACTTGACCCAAATCGTTCACAAAAAGATTCCCAAGAATTAATTTCTTTAGCAGAAAAATTAGAATCAGAACAACGAGCTTTTCAACTAGCGGCAACAACTGCTCAGATGGACAACCCCTTAACCAAAGCTGGATTTTCGGACCCAAACGCTCGTTATGGTGCAGAAGAACTTTACCAACCGCAAATGGCTCAATTGTTTGCAAAAATGGAAAAACAAACGCAAGCAAATCCATATAAAGCTAAAAGAATTTATGCACCAGGTCAAATGCCAAGCAGCACACAAAGTCCTTCAACCTATTCTCCAAAAATAACAAAAGCAAACGCCCCTGAAAATTATGTAAAAATTGCTGAAAAAAATGTTGGAGAAAAAGGCAATGAATTAATAAACGCCGAAAAAGCATTGCAGGAATTTATTGTTAAAAATCCTGATACATATGATTTGCAATATCAAACTCTTTTGGAAGCTAGGGACAACGCTAGACAACGTTATAGTGAAAATGTTGTTGATGCTGTTGGATTGACGGGAGCTCCAAATACTAAAAATTTTAAAACATCAGACATGCTTGAATCATTGGCAAATAGTGAAGTAAAACAAAAAACTACAAAAAAGAATGCTCCTAAATATGGAAAAGGAAGCACGATTCCAATGTCTAGGACTCCATTTGATGAACGAAAAGCAAGACTTGCTGGCAATACGCCAGAAAGTCTTGAATTAAGAAAACAGGGCGCCGCTGAATTTTTTCAAGAAAAAGCAAACGAATCAGGAAGAACTCCATTTTTAGATGAATTAATTCAAAGAGCTCTTATCTTAAGACTGTCGGGTGGATAAATGGTTGAACAAAATGCTGACGTTTCCCAATTGTTGGAAGCGTTAAGAAAGGTAAAACCTTTTCCACAATCTGCACCACCCCGCAGGACAAACTTGCAAGATTCAATTATTGCAAATAGGGATTACGCAATTGGGGCTATTGCGCAAGCCCCTACGTTGCGAGACAAAATTGACTCAATTAAGTCTTCGGGTGGTATCCCCAAAAACGGAACACCAAAATCTTTGTTGTTCAATAACCCAATTACAAAAACAATTTTTGGTGGTTTAAAAGTAATTGACACCCCACACAGAATGGTTGTGTCGGGTTTGCGAGAAGTGGTTGATGCTTTCGACAACGACCCCAACACAAGAGCGTCTTTTGATGACTGGATTGGGCAAGTTGGAAAAGATGATTATGGTTTTGGTACCGCTTTTCCTGTTGCTGGTTGGGGTGGGCGAGTGCTTGGTTTGGTGGGAGATGTTATTACTGACCCCCTGTTTTGGGTTAGGCCGTACGGCGCTGGTGCAGGCAAGTTAGCAACAATTGGTGATGGCACTCCATTAAAAACAGCATTGGGCAAAACTGCCATTGCAGGTGCGCCTGGGCGCAACGCATTGGCGGATTACGCAATAAGAATGGGTCGCTCGCCAGAAGAAGTTGCCGCAATTGGTTACAAGGGCAGGTTGGGTGCAACTCCAGAATTTGCAAAAATGGCTGGTTTAGATAAAGCTGGTTTGTACATTGCTGGAACAAAAATTAAATTACCTTTTACTGGGCCAATAGCTGACGCATTGTCCTTTGGTGCTTTTGGTGTACGTTCTACTTTTGTTAATTCCAAGGTTGGTGGAGCCCTACATCGTTTAGTTACAACTGGTGATGATTACATAAAAAATTTAAAAATTGGCGTGTCAACGGGAAGATTGGATGCCCCAAAAGCACAAGAAGCAATTCAATTGCTGAATATGGAAACACGCAAACGTGCGGTGTCTGGTGTTGCAAGAAATACATTTATTTCTGGAATTAAAAATGTTGTTGAAGGTCCAGAATATAATGAATACGGTAAAAGTGTTTATCAAATTATGGACCCAAAAGAGGGTTTTGCTCGAGCACCAAAAAGCGCTCAAGAAAAAGCTTATGCCGTAAAAATACAAAATATTCTTAGGTCAGCAATAGGCGATGTTAAAACACGTTTAAAAGATGTTGACCCAGAAGCAAAAGTTGGAGAATTTGTGGAATATTGGCCACACATGACTTCTGAAGCCGGAATTAATTACATGGCTGTGCCATCCAATCCATACGCCGAAGCAACATTTAAATTTTTAAAAGAAGATTTGTTTGACAAAGATGGTTCATTCAAAACAAGAAAATTAAAACCTTCTTCTGACGGAAAAGCTAATTGGTTTGGACACGCTCTTACGCAGGATGACATAGACAAGGGAATTGACAGGCTCAATCAACTTGCAAGAGATGGTGGGTTTGTTGGAGATTTTTTTGAAACAGATGTTGCTGCTGTTCTTTCAAGATATGGAAAATTCTATGGAGAACAAGTTGGAAAAATTGATTACGCGGATTCTTTGCTTAAATCAAACATTGGAAGATTAAGAACAACTCATTCGGTTATTGATAATGAATATTTTGACGAATTTGCAAATCAAACCGCTGAGGTGAGCGGTTCTGTTGCCAGAGCCACCACAGAACTTATTGACGGAATAAACTCGGCCACAAAAGAAATAGAGCGAATAGTCGGCACCGAAACTAAGTCAATTGGGGCCAAGGCTGGCACCGAAACCATTGAAAGATTAACCAAACAACAAAAACAAGTTGCTGGTTCAGTTCAGGGAATATTAAAACAACTTGATTCCTTAAAAACAAACGTAAATCAAAGAGTTGAAAAATTTGAATCCTTGTTTGATTTTGATGACCCTAGCGACCCAACAAAATTAATGAAGGCCGTATTTGAAGATTATAAAAAATCTTCAAATACAATAGATAAATTTATTGAACGTTCTGTAAAAGAATTTGAAGGCATTAATGAAGCGGCATTAGGCGACATTTTATTTCCAAGTCAAGAAAGCAATATTCTAGCAGACACATTAAAGGGCAAAAAAACAATAAGCGACGAAGATGCTTTGAAAGTTGCTCAAAAATACGCAAAACCGGTAACGGATTTATTGTTGCCTTTAAAAAAATTTCAAGACGACCTAAACAGAATCAACGCTGATTATGAATTGCTTGAACGTCGTTTTAAATTAACGCAAATGGTGGGCAACGAATTTGCCGAAGTTGTTAACAACATTCTTAATCGTTCAATTTTTGAAACAGGAACATTGATTGAAAGAGATGGCAAGTTGGTTGCAAACAATTTGCCAATGGAGCTAGAAGAAGTAGCAAAATTGTTAATGCCTTCATCTAATGAAGGTCGGATTCTTTTAGGTTTTCAAACAGACGACAAAATGGGCGATTTTGCAATTAAGTATTTTGAAACAGCAGAAGGAAAAAATTTAAAATCAATTATTGACCCAGAAGATTTATTTAGAAAAGCAGATTTAAGAAAAAAGGGTTCCGAAACCGTTGTTGATTTCGATGAGTTTAGGTCTGTGTTGGCAACGTCAAATCCATCTGTGTCGGATGTATTAACCCTTCGTCGCGTAATTTCTAATTACGCGATGAGAGACATTAAAAAGTATGGTTCGGTTGCCAATTTTCCGCCATCGCTGAGAACTAAATTTGATGTAACATTAGCAAAACTAACTCAATTAAATGAGTTTCAAGACAAGGTTGAAAAAGTAGTTAGAACAGCTAACGGCAATCCTGATTTTATTAAAAATTTTGACAAACTTGACGAAGCATTGGAAGAAATTGGTCAAAGAATTGTTCAAACAACAGCAAAAATAACTGCTTTAACGGAAACAAGCACCTATGCAAGGTTTGCAGACGAATTTACTTCTCTTGCAAATTCAAGAAGTGGTTCTATTGCCCCAAGAGACTTGGATGAATTGCGCTCTCTTTCAAACAATATTACCAAAGGCAAACAGTTGTATGATGACTTTATTGAAGATTTTGTTAAAATTTATGACGACCAACAAGAAATTGGACTTACGCTTTCTTGGGAACAACTTAGAAATGCTTTTAATAGTCAATTTTTAGCAGAAGGCATTTCTCTTAACGCAAGAGAAGCAGATGCTGGGGAATTTTTTATCAACCTAAGCAAAGAACTTGAAGATGATATTTCTAACTCTGAAATGTTTACTCGATTCCAACAAGTTATTCAAGACGCAAAAGAATTAATTGCCCCAAGAAAACCAATTGTAAAAAAGGGTCAAGTTCCAATTTTACCAGACCAAAGTTTTGTGCAAAGCCAATATGCTTTGCAACAAAACATTTCTTTGACGCAACAGGAGTTAACAGAACTTAAATCGTTTGTTGGAAAATTAGACAAAGATTTAGCCAAACAAAAAGATTTAGTAAAACAACGTAAAACGTTGTTTTCCAAGGCTGGGGTAAAACAAGCTGATTTTGACCACATTATTGATTCCACTTCAAGTTGGGAGTTTGGCACTAAAACCAGCACAAGAGGGCAGAGAGCAAGTGTTGGACAGGTTATTTTAGAAACCCAAGATGCGGCTATTTCGTATTACATTCATTCTGAAACTACAAAATTTATGGAAGCCGTAACTGAAAAATTTGCCCCATTGGGTTATGTTCCAAATGAAAGATTTTCGCTTTATGCGGTAAATCAACTGGGCAAACAATTGGGTCAAGAAGCTAATTATGCAGTTACAAAAATGAATATTGCTAAAACAAAAATGGAACAAATACAAAATGCTGTTCGAAATGCTGCTCCCGACAATCAAGTAAGAGTTTTTAATACCGAAATGGAAAAAGCATTTTTAAACGACGACGAAGATGGTTCGTTTGATTTTCTTTTTGGACAGTTAAAACAATTGTTGCCATCATCAAAACAAGAACCGCAACGCGCAGCCAACACCGAAGCAGGTCGGGTTCTTAGGGCGGATATTGTTAGGGATATTGTTGAGGAATTTAGAAATAGTCGTCAACCCGTTCGTGATGCACAAACGGGCAAATTAATATCTGGGCCAACTGGTTATGTTCCAAAAGGAAAACCTGGAGATTTCACCGGTCAACAAACATCATTGAGTGATGTTTATGACCAAGACAAATCTTTGATGGATTGGGTTGGTTCAATAACCGACGAAACAACAAGGAATCCAAATACCCGCATTGATTATCTGTCAAGGTCAAAAATTACAGACAAAGATGTTTTGGCTGCCGCTGACGTACCAACACAAATGAGCCCTGGGGTAAGACCAGAATTCGAAACATTGGAAGATGCTTTAGCTGCTGGAGTTTCCGAAAATGAATTTAACGCAATGTATCGAACCCCGGAAGCAACGAGGGTTGCTACGGAAGAAGAATTAATAAACGCTTTACGAAACAGGCTTGAGCGAACTTCAATATCTAAATTGTTAGCAGACAATAAAAATTTAGCAAGCAAATATCAAGCACGTTGGGATAAAATTGTTGAAGATTTTAAACCTACTATCAGTAAGACAAAACGCATATCTGCAAAAAGAGCTGCTGCTATTAAATTTGGGCCAAATGTAAAATTAACAATTCCTAAATATTTTAGAAATGCTTTTAACCCCAATGCCACCCCACGCGATGTTCAAACATTTTTTGTTAATGTTTTTGGTGGTGTTGAAAACATACCAGGTGGCGATTTTTCAGTAACCAAAATTCGTGGTGGGAAAATTGTTAAAGCACCAGCTGGACAGGTTTACAAAAAAGAATTATCAGAAAATGCCTCTTATGTAAATGCAAGAATTGCGGCTGCGCAAAAACGCAGCACGCAGTTTTCTTTAATGCAAGATTCTTTGTCCGACCCCAAATCTGTGTTGGAAAATCCTCTTAATATTGCATTGGGGCCTACTGGTCACGCAATGATGCTTCGAGAAATGGCTTCTTCAATTAAGAAACAAATTGAATTATCTACCCAAACAAGAGAAATCCAAAAAGGTTTATTAGCCAAAAAACAAAAAAGAATGGGTCTTTACTATTCTAGAAAATATGGCGAAGAACTTTGGTCAACATTGCTCAAAAATTCTTACAACCCCAACACAAAACTATTGGATATTATCCAGGATATAAAAGCTGGAAAAATTTCCGTAACTCTTAAAAAACAAGTTGAACAATTAGAGGAAACTCTTGCTGGTTTGGGGGACCAAGAGGTTACTGGCGCGTTGGCTAAACAAAAACAATTAATTACCGAATTAAAGTCCTTTGAAACAGCGCAAAGAAAATTGACAACACTAAAAACCCAAATTGACAATTTAACAATGGAGCCAATTGAAGTTGTTGCTAAACAAGAACAAAATTTTAATTCTTGGTTAAATGAAGTTGCTCGAATTAATGGCAACGAAGTTCTAAACGAATTTGGACAACCAATTTGGTCTTATGAGTCCGGCACCTACATGTTTGATAAGTCTTTGGAAAAACAAATTAACCAGAGATTCAACAACGCTAATGTTCAATTGTACGACACAGAGATTTTAGATTCAAACGCAATCATGCAATCGGGCGCATTAAGAATGCGCCGAACTGGCTATAAGTCAAACAAATCTTCTGCAAGATTTGTTCAAAGCGACTTAATGAAAAGAATACAACAAGGCGAAATTAAAGCCGTCAACGTTGATGGCGCCGAATATGGAACCACATTTTCTGTTTCTTTTGGTACTGACAGTATTGAGATTGTTCTACCGCCATCAAGCCCACTACTTGACATAAACGATGCAGCACGAGAAACTGTGACGGCTTACGGTCGTCAAGAACTTGCCAAAGTTCTTGGCGACAGAATTTACGGAAGCAACAGAGCTCTGGGCGCACCTGGATTAGATTTTGCAAACGAAATACAAATTTCTGTAGTTCCAAATAAAGATTACATATCTTCTCTCGAAAAGGGAATGCGTGAAGGAAATGTTTCTTTTATTAAAATTAAAAAAAGAATTAATTATGGGGAATATTTGTCCCCAACCAACATGCACGCAGTTGTGCCAGATGGTGCATTTAGTTCAACTGTTCGTTCTTTTAACGCTCGTGATTATGCCGTAACATCTCCACTAAGAACGGCCATTGATGCAAACGGTTTGCCAGTAAACGACATTACTTTTACTCCTTCTGAGTGGCGTGCTCTATTCCCGACACAGGAGGCAAGAAATCCTTTGGTTGTGAGAAATTTGCGAGCTTCGGATATGGCTGCAGCAAAACGATTGGAAAAAAGATTGGGACAAATTCCTGCGGAATTGTCGCAATTGGAACAAAGGTTTAAAAGAAGGTTGGTTTCGCCTACCGCACATGCTAAACAAAGAAAAAAATTAAATCTTGAATTAATTCAATCTGAATCTTTGTTAAACGATTTAGAGCAGAGCATACGCATGTATGATGACGAACTGCGCGCACCACAAACGCGCATAACGGCGATGAATAAATTGCGCAGTTTTTATGAAGGATTTCCTAATTTGGATAAAGCAAAAGATTGGGTAAACGGACAAATTAGAAACGGTCAAAAATTAAATATTGCAAATATTGAGCCAAGACCAGACGACGCTTTGTTGCGTCGAGAAATTATTAATTCAAATTGGGATAATTCTGATTATGGAAAACACATACGTCAAAAAGAGCAATTAGAAAAACTACTGACTGAAGAATTTGACAAAACCTATCCATTGGTTGCCCAGGAAAGAGATGTGTTAAGTTACCACGACTCTTTGGTGGATGAGGCAATACAGTTGGAAAAACGATTTGCTGCTGTTGACGTGCCTGCAATGATGGAAAAAAGAACAAGATTCCAAGAACAGCTGCGGGAGTCTGGTTTTAATTTTGATGCCTTTGCTGCTCCTGGCGATGCAAAAAGAACAATCTATGAAAAAATACGAACTGAAGCAGAACAATTGTTTGCCGGGATTCCAGCACAAACTCAAATTGACAATTTTGGAAAAACTGCTGATTTTTATATAACAAACCAAATTCTTGATACTTTTGGCGGTGAAGCACAAATTGATAATTATGTGCTTGAAAAACTTACTGAAATGTTTGGTAGAGAAGGCGCTGCAAAAATGATGTTGCAAACAGAGTTTGACACAGCAAGCACAGTTGCTTTTGCTGACTACGCAGACAATATAGCAAAGAGAGCCGAAGCCAATGTTGCCGAACAAATGCGACAATTACAGCCAATTGATTTTCAATTTAAAACGGCAATTGCTGGAAATAATGTTGAAATTATAGACCCAGTTACTAAAGAAATTTTTCAAATTCGGCAAGGCGAAGAACTGGATGCGTTAAGGGTTATTCGGGCCACTAAAACAGCAGACCTAAATGACATGATTAATGCAATGGGCAATTTGCAAACGCAGGTTGCTTTTGACCTTTCTAAGATAATTAAAAGATTAAGACCGGGGTATATAGAGCAACTGGACAAATATAGAAAAACATTAAGAACATTAAGCGAATATGCCGATAATGAGGAAGGTTTAATTTTTGTGCCAAGAAACTTGGGCATGCTTGATGAGCCAATTTCACTGAGGGGTCCCGCAACAGGCACTCCTGGTGTTCGTGAAGGTTTGTCTGACGCTACATATGCTCGTTTGTTTGGCGACGTAAAACAACCCAAAGATGTTCGTGATGCTTTGGTTCGCAAAATAGAAATGCAAACCGAAACAGAACAAATTGAAAATTTGTTCAAAGACATAAATAGCCTTGAAGCAAAATACGCAACAAAGCTTGGCGCAAAAACTAAAATTGACGAACAGTTGAGTACTCTTAACCTTACAATAAAAAAACTGGAAGCATCCAAGAATAGAATTAATAATTTGCCCAAATTAGCAAACAATGCTACGCAACAAGAAATTGATGAAGCTACTGAAATTATTGATGAATCTGTTGCTTTAATTGCTCAAATTCGTTCTGAGGCAAATATGGGAGCAGAATCTACTGGGTTTATCCCACGAGAATTGCGCAAGGTGATGTTGGACCTTTCCAATAAACGAGCAAATTATTCTAAGGCTTTGCTTGATTCAGAAAACTTAGATTTTGCAGCAGAGGGAATTGTTGCGGATTTTGGAACAAACAACCTGCCAACAAAACAAATATTGGAAGAATTTGATAACGGTTGGGCTCAATTAAGTTCTGCTTTCCCATCCATTTATGTGCCAGAAAGCGTTGCAGAAATATTTAACAATGTGCACAGATTGCAAGACCCAGCAATTGTTATTGCAATGCAACGAGGGCTTGGAACTTACAATAAATTTTTCAAAACATATGCAACTCTTAGCCCTGGTTTTCACGTAAGAAACTCTTACAACAATATATTTGTACATTTGGCTGGCGGGGAAGGTTTTAAATGGATTCCAGAAGCATTGGGTGTTATTAAGAAATGGGAAATTGCTCAAAGCAATAAAACCACATGGGAAGAATTTATTGCCGGGTTGTCGCCAGAGCAATCACGCCGAGCGTTGATTGCTCGAGATTCTGTTGTCGCTTCTGGTGACGGTTTGTATGACTCTGTAAACGCCGACCTTGCTTTTGGAAGTAAATTAACAAACTGGAAACTTCCGCAGTTGAGCAAAAGGGCTGGGCATTGGTCGGATTATGTATCTAGATTTACTTATGCTTATAGCGCTGCGGCAAATGGTGGAGAATTTTTGGATGTAACCGCAAGGCTTCAAAAGTATTTTATTGACTACTCAACAAAATCAAACCTAGACAAAGTAATGACCCAGATTGTTCCTTTTTGGATGTTCGCCTCAAGAAACTTTCCATTGCATTTGCAAAATGTTTACCATAACCCAAGGGTTTATCAGGGCTATAGGGCAATTAGGCAGAACCTGTCTGAAAAAGACAACGAACAAAACAATGACGTTGTGCCGGCTTGGTTGCGTGAATCGGGAGCTTGGAAGCTCCCCATGGTTGGCAATTGGTACATGACACCAGACTTGGGGTTCATGCGAATTCAAACAGAAGTAAATAGATTACAAGACCCAAAACGGTTCTTGGCTGACGTAACACCAGCCTTAAGACTTCCGGTAGAGCTTGCTGGAGATAGAAGATTTTTTGCAAACAAAAAATTTAGCAAAGTTCCAATTGAGGCCAAAGAGGGAACAGCTCTCAATGTTTTGCAACCCTTGTTGCAGGCGTTAGGTTATGGCCAAACTGGACCAGATGGTAGACAATTCGTTAGCGACAAAGCTAGTTACGGACTCATGAATGCTTTGCCGTTCTTGGGTCAAGCAGAACGTTTGTCGGCCACCACATCGCCTAACACGGGGGACGCTAGTCCAAATAGTTTGTTGGGTTATTTAGGTTTGCCTGTACGACAAAACACTCCACAAATGCAAATGGGAGAATTGAATGCTCAGAAACTTGCAATGCAGGAAGCCCTTGCGGCCTATAACGCCGTGAACAGACCACAGGGATGATTATGAGAGCAAAAAGAACCTACACAGGAAACAAAGACGGCGATGTAGGCCACGAGCGACCAGGATTAACCGAGTTGGTTAAGCACCTGGTTTACTTAAGCGGCGGTGCGTTGTGGAACAACGGCACCTACGTTAATAGACCTAAGCGTGGGTCAGAAAGCCTCTCTGTACACGCTACGGGACGTGCTGTAGACCTCAGTTATCGCAAAACCCCAACAAAGGGTCTGCGCAATGGTCGTGCAATAGCCGAACACATGGCTGACTTTTTGGTTCGTCATGCAGACGAACTTGGCATTGAATTAGTTTTGGATTATTTCCCAGAGCCACACGGTCGTGGCTACAATTGGACCCGTGGTACTTGGCAAAAATACACCAAGCCGACAATACATGGTGCGCCAAAAGGTGATTGGTTGCATGTTGAGTTGAGTCCGCAATGGGCTGATTCTAAACAGAAGGTTCGGGATTCGTTTCTGAAGATATTTCCGCAGGCTCAGTAAACTCATAAACCTCGGCTCGTTGAGCGAACTTGCCTTGCAAGTATCGCTCAAATTCTTCTTTATCACCGTACATTTTGGCTTCACTCAAAATCTGTAGTGGTGCTACGTACACAATCATGTCGTAGGGGATTGCCATAATCCCGCAGCAATTACCCCCGTCTTGGTCAATTGTGGAGGCAATATGAACATAATCATTGTTGTAAGCAACAATGTAGCCAATAGAGATGTTGGGAGTTTCGGGTTTTGGGTTGTAGTGCTCAACACTCATCCACTCATCCTCTGAGTAGGCGTCATCCCAAAGCACGATTACTGGCCTCATTGTGGTTCTCGTTTCCATAACTCTTGCTGCGCAACGCGGAGTTCCGCTCGCATAGCTTCCAATATTACTTCAAGTTCTTCAACCCTGTCACGAAGATAGCGTTCTGTTTCCGCTTGTGTTTCCGATGTTTCATTTTGCATACGGGTCTATCCCTTCTTCTTCTAGGTGTTGTTCAATTGTACCAATAAGCGCATCTAGAAATCCCATTATGTGTAACCATGCCTGCATATTGCCCTGTGTGCTGTCGTAATACGCTTTACACAGCCTAATAGCGCTGTCGTTGGTCGCTGACAAAACAACATTAAGCCCGTTGTCTAGGTTGTGTTGAAGACTCTTTGCTTTTGATTCTATTTCTTCAACTTGTTTGGCAGGGATAATATCGTATATCCAATCTTCAGGTCCTCTATTTGACATGTTTTTTTTTCTTGTTGTGAACGTACAAACAATTTGTTTGTAAACCGTTTTCAAGAACTCCCTGACCAACATCAATCGGTCCATAATGTTTCTCCAATATTGCTGCAATTTCGGTTGGCGTAACGGGCATTTCAAATCCAATCACTAGCTGACTCGTTCGCATAATTCTCTCCTAATTCCAAATGAAATGTTTCGTCGTTGAGCATTAAAGCTATTACGCAATAACCGACTATGTCCCGTAGCGTATCAAGCAACGATTCGTTTTGTGCTTTAAATTTTTTGGATTTAAGATTGATGAGTCGTTCAACCTTGTCAGACAAACGCACAAGTACGCCTTTGAGCCCAAAGGCCGTTATGTTGCCGTGTCCGTAGTCGTGCTGTTTGGATGCCAACAAGGTGCACATCTTGCCGGAATCCCAAGCGTTGTGCATACGCAATTCTTGAATTGCTTCAATGCCCATTTCTGTCCATAATAAAGAAACAGGAATGTCGTCTTGGTCAAAAAGACAAACTCGAGCAGACTGAATTAATTTTTGTAGTTTTTCTGGAAGAATTTCTTGTTCCTCTGTTGCGAATGACGCAATGTGCATAACCCATTGGCTTGCAGATTGTTCCCATGTGTTAACCACTCTGACCTTCTTTCTGATTAGCGGGTGCATTGTTAATAGTTGTTGTAGTTTAGCATAAGCATTGTTCTTGAGTCGCCAAGCGTGTGGCTTGGAAACGCCAAGGCGTTTACCAAGCTGTTCATAAGAAAGAAACTCGCTGTTGACTGCATTTACAATAAATTGGTCCTGTTCATCGAGTTGCTCAATACACATTGCTACGGCTTCGCGCAAAGGTTGTAGTTCTTCCACCGACTCCTCAATCACGTCGGATACGGATAACATCAACGCCTCCATAGGCGTTTGTGGGCGTTGTCTACTTAGGTAGGTTGATGAAAAGACGTAATTGTCTTGGGGGATGTCATTCTTGGACATCATCGTATGCGGGGTCATAGAGGAGTTGCGACACTTCCTCTGGCAACAACAAATAACCCTTCGCTGGATTATTTGTGCCTTCCGCAAACAATCTAATTCTTGATTTCGGTAACATTTCTATATAGCGCTTTAATCTTTCCGTGGATACAACCACCATTGCCTGATTCATAGTGTACACATAAACCCACCACTCTGCTTCGGTTATCATAATGCCTGATGGTTTCCACCCGTGTTTTCTAGGGTTTTGAGCTGTTTCAACAACCATTTTGCCATTGCGATACCGGTCAGACTTAACTTCAAACGAACCATTAACAATACCTTGAAGAAAACTCTTAACTTGGTCTTCGCCCTGTTTGCCAAACTCCAAATCTTTTTTGAAGTTTGGTTTAGGAATGTCCCATCTAGATTCTTTCATGTTTTTTCCAATTCCAAAATAATTACTTGTTTGTCGTCTTTAAAAGCCACACCGTTTAACGCATCCAAAACAGACTTTGCGTAATTGTCAATGTCTCCTCTTAGTTTGCTTTTTGTAAACAAATCTTTTATTGGTTCTATTACCACAACCGTTCTGTCAATGTTGAATACAAGTTTTATTCGAAGTGGTTCTTCGGCAAAGTATGGTCCTTTGTATTCTGCGGCAAAAGCTTTTTCATATTCCCGTGTGGCTTTAGCTGTGTAGGTATGTCCAGTCTTTGTCATACGAGGTCGGTCTTTTGATTTGGGACGCATGTGTATGATTTGGCTGTAGAACTTTGTTTTTTTCATTCGCCGTATACATCTGCAATGATTTTTGCCAAGTGCATCTCCCCATCTTCTCTTGCATGGAACTTACCCCACTGCATATCAGCTGTGCGAATCAAACCGTAAGCCAATTCAATTGGAATACCATCAGACCTAAGCCGATATGCAAGTTTAACCAAGCAAGTAGAACGGTCTGTATCGTCCATTGGACCCTCAAGAAACATCTTCAAAGTCCACGGATGTAATATTGTTTTAGCAACATCAACGGGGATTGGCGTACCCTTTGCAACGAACTGTGCTGGAGTCTTGGGAACGTAAGCGTCAGCAAGTGGTTGTAAATCTTTTTGCGTAACTGCGTAAGTCATTGCTTCGTTAACGAAAGTTTCTAGAGACAAAGGTCTATCGGAACTATCCATAATGTAGCGAACCGAGCACGGCTCAAACAAAGCGCCAGGATAGGGCAAACGAACATAATTGCCATAACCAGAAGCCTGTTCTTGCTTTGGATTGATTTCTTTAGCGGGAACCTTAACTGCGGCGTGTGCGGCGAGCAAAGCTCGGCGCATCACGCGAGCCTCAACGGGCTCTTTGGCAAATACCCACACATGAAAACCTTTAACAGTTTTTTCAACCCAAGCCTCAATCAATTTTAATTTGAGTGCAAGTTGGATATTGCGAGCTTGGTCAATGTCATTTACGTCAATATCAGAGCAACCCCACCAAACGGTGCTGTCGTCAAGCATTGGATAAATGCCAATGTATTCCTGTCCCCACAGATGTTTCGTAAACGAACCTTGGGTTACTGGCTGTTTGATACAGCCACCTTCCCACGAGCCGTAGGCGTCTGTGCGACCAGCAAACAATGTTGCAAAGTTTTTAGCCAACTCAGAATTGTCGGTCATGAAAACTCCTTAAGTATTGTTTTGGTAAATCGCCGTTAAGTAACGGAGTTAATCTACCCGTAGCCAAATCTAACTCAAAGTCAACATCATCCACAAGTTGACCAGCCGGTCGTTTGTTCTTCAACAAACTAACCGTAACTGTGTATTCGTGAATTTTTGCTTCATATCGCAAAGAGTCCAAACGTTCCATTGCTCGTTCTGAATGGGTCTTATCAAGCTTGTTGATAATTTCATTCATCTCGGCCATGATTGAATACTTTTTACGACGAACGCCGATTACAGATGTTGCTTGTTGCTCGCCACCAAAAGCACCAGACGACATAGTTAGCTTCATGCCATCAGCACCCGAAGAACGAGAAGTTTGATGCAACACGAGCATTGGTATGTCGTGTCTGCGACCAAACGACTTAACAAACGTCGCTTTGTCGGGGACTGTCTCGCCTGCCTCCACAAGGTCTAGGTAGTCAACAACCACCAAATCTGGTATCTGCCCCCACACATCGCACACCTCATTGTAGGCGCGTTCCATGTCCAGGGCTGTTAGTGGTTGGTCAAATACTGCAAGGTTGGGAAAGTTTTCTTCTGCTGTTTGCCTAAGCAAATCAATGGTGTCTTTGTCATCTATCGCAACCAAACGCTCTAATTCTCGAGCGTCAATGCCGTGATACATGCAAGTAAGTTTGGTCAGAATTAACTGACGTGGTTCGTCTGGAATAAACATCGCAATGTGTTTGTCACGATTCTCAAGTAGTGAATGCAGTAGTAGCAATGTCTTGCCACCGTGCGCATACCCAATCATCATTGACATTTCACCTGCGGCAATGCCACGCATTTCTGCGTCAATCTGTGGCAACCCTAAATGAATTCTTTCGTGCGGACTCTGTGCCCACCTAACAAAAGTATGAGCCGCCTCTGAAAGCGGCTCATACATTCTGTATTCAGTTGGTGGACTAACAGGTTGAGAGTCAGGCGGGAGTGACTTCGCCTGACCCTCTACTGTTTCCCAGCCCGCAGAAACTTGCTCTGCGGTTAGTTTCATTTAAGCCTGCCGTGTTCGTGGTGGCCAGTAAGCCTTGTCGGCGTCAACTGCTTTGAACCAAGGGCGCTTTGCGTTGTCCTTGAGTCCATCACGGTTGTCGTACACCTTGGTGATGCCATCACGCTTGCATGCTTTGATTAGCCAGTCAGGAATGTCGCCGTGTTGCTTGCCAGCGATTTGCACAGACTCGCCCGATGAGTTTTCTACGGGTGTTGCATTGAATGTCTTCTTTGCCATCTCGTAGATTTCCGCGCTTGGTGCGCCACCGTCAATTGCTTCAAAAATGATGTCCTTAACACTCGTGAACAAAGTTGCGAACTCGCCCAACTTTGCATCTGTGTCTGCTTCCGTATTCACGAGGTCGGCTGCGATTTTTGCAGCGACTTGTGTAATGATTGCTCTGTCCTTATCCATGTTGTGCCTCCTCGGCGTTGTTGTCGGGCTCACTTATGTGAGCACCCTTGCATACTGACCACCACGGGCACCAGCGCTGTGAGCACAGGTAGTGTTGGTCATTTATTAACCAACGCTCATCCGTTGGTAAATCATTATCTTTCATCATAGCACACGCTGTTGCGACAGCAGACATAGCCTGCTTAACAACAAAATCTCCGTGAGCCTTACTTCTATGAACTGAAACAATTTGGCCATAGGCGTTGTTGACGCGAATCATTACGCCGAAATTGAAAACTGATTTCTCTTGCGTAATACCAAGCTTGTGTCCTGCGTAAGAATAGATTGACGATTGAATGTCCTGAGATTGTTTTTCCAGCGCAGAATATTTTCGTGCTGCGGTTTTCCAATCCCAAATACCTAATTCGTGCAGGTAGTCCATCGTTCCTTCAAACCATAGTTCCATTCCATTCACGAAAGCGCCTGTCGGCACCGAGAACGGAACTTCACAACTTCCACCCATTGGAACTTTGGGAAGAATATCTTTTACCCACGCTTCCGTTAGACCCAACACATGGTCATGCCAAGAGTCGGGGTTCACATTCGTGTGGTTAATTCCTGCGCTCTCAAGTTCTTTGAACTTGATGAGCGAAATGTCGGGGGCGTCTTTGACCGACGCATTCCCAGCCAACACAGCTTCAATGCCGGCATGAACGGCAGTGCCGATTGCGGCGCTGTCGTTCTGCGTTTTGAATTCAGGTTGCACGACTGCAAGTCGTGCTCTTTCTGGACACAAAAGCATGTCCTTCAACCATGACTGTCTCACAAAGACCCTGTTGGTCTCTTTGTCAATTCTCATTAGAACCTTCCTTTGTTTGTCTTGGAACCTTACCACGCCGACGCTTTGCTTGGCGTGGTTCTTGTTGCTTGCCCCCCGCTATCGGGTCTCCGCTACCCCCCTGGAGGGGGATTATAGTAAAGCACATCTGTGTACGGTCTGTCAAGCATTTAGGCTCAACCCCGATTCCCCATACTACGCCTGCCACGGTAGCCACCCATCTCCATGCTCTCTATCGGCATAGAGCCATATCAGCCTTGCTGATAGCAGGTTGGTTCGTGGGTGAAGCAGGTCGCCACACTGCTCCAGCACCCCGAAAGCCTGCAAGTACCCCTGCGGATACCATTGTGAGGGCTCACACCAATAGCCATTGACCTGTGCCAGCCCATACGAGCCCCCGTTGGGGTCTTGGTTTGAGTAGGACATCGTGAAGCACCTAGATTCGCGATGAATGACATAGTCAAGCATCTCTAAATCTTCTTCACGCCAACCCACGCTTACTGCTATCTGAGCCCATTGTGGGCACAGCATGTTATGGGGCAGTGTTATTGCCTCGTCGTGCTTGATTGGTGTTATCCCAACCCGTTCTTCTGTTGATTCGTTTGGAGGTAGAGGAACAGGGTTGTTGTAGTTTGGTGGCCGTGGTGGGGTAAGCAACCAGCCCACTACCACCACGATAACTGTAACTAACGCTAATCGTTTGACCATGATAAATCATCTCCCGCCAAGCCTGCGTTTAAAACAGACTCGAGTTCTTGTTTGGCTTCCAACAGCGCTTGGAACTCTGTGTAGGCGAGGTCTGCCCTGCTGTTGTCACCATGTCGTTGAATCTTTTTGGCTAACTGGTCTGTGCCTATTGACAAAGACTTTACGACGCAACGCAGTTGCGTCAATGTTAATTGCACCTCTAGTGTCGGCTCTGACCGACGATGCGATATCTTTTTCATTTTATGTCTCCGTATTTGTTTAGTTTTGATATGCCGGCAAAGGTGAACAATCTACCACCCCATATACCAACACAATCGTGGTCTCTGGCGAAGTTGAAACATTCTGTTTTGACTTTACACGCATTACAGGTTGCAAACGCGCAATGTAGGTTAGAGCCTGGATAAATTGGCATCTTGCCCCGAACATTTTCAGGAAAGAACCATTCACTAGGACAATTTGTACAATTTGCGTTTGCGTAAATTGTTTCTAGGTCTTTAGTCATTTGCTCATTGAGCAATTTTTTTTCTTCATTTGTTTTTGTTTTCATGTTTTACCATCCTCCCATTTCTATAAATGATTTACCACCGATATCCCAACCTGCGTCGCGAAGTAGTTGCGACATTATCTCGCAACCGGCTTCACGCACATAAGAACGAAACAGTTCTTCTATGTCTTCTAACGCAATTGCTTGCATCACACCTTTGAGGTGTGGCATACATTGTTCTGCGTCACTTAATTCAAACCCAACGCTTATTGCTGTCATAATGTCTCCTTTAGTGTTTTGTGATTTGGTTAATCATGAATATTGTTGAAACAATAAACACAATAACTACGATTGTAAATGTCATGGCATTTCTTTTATTTTTTCGTTTAACCAACGACAACATCTTTGAACCCATTCATTGATGTTGATTATTTCGTCGTCGTCGTAGGGACGACCACCTGGATTATTGATGTAATCACCGAGTCCATCTTGCATGTAGTCAATGATTCCAAAAATATCTCCTTTGGTTATCTCGCTCATTATTTTGCAACCTTTCTACAAATAATTGAGTAATTGTTTTCGCCATGATTGATTGCCCACTCAATTTCTGGATACTGTTTACGGTATCCACCTACCTTTGATTGAAATTGTTTTAGTGCTCTTTCTGATTTTGTTGTTGATGACACGAGTATCGCCCACTTGTCAAATTCGCCCGTATTTATAAGGGTTTTTACAAATGCTTTTACCCTGTGAGTTCTTATGACTGGATTTTCAATGTAATCAATTTTCATTTTGTTTCTCCTTTGTCTATGTGTTCAACCAAGTTTTTAAACTTGGTTGCGTAACGATTGAATATGATTTCTATTTCTTCATCCGTAAACACAACACCTTGTTGTGCAAATACAGAAATGAATTCATTAATTACATCAACTCGCTTGACCGAGTTTTCATATTTTTGCATTTCGTTCATTGTGTGTCTCCTTCTCCAAACACCATTTCTTCTATTGCTTCCACTACTTGTTTTCTTGCATACAAATTGACAACAGCATCGGCCAAACTGCCTTTGGCTTCGTTCTCATCAATAATGATTTCTTCTGGATTATCTTTGAAACGCAATACAGATATTGCGCCATCTTCGGTTGCTGATACGAACAATCGCACACGGCGTCGTCCTTTTGCTTTTGATGGCGGTGTGTCTTCATCGCAATCTTTTATTTCTGCTGCCCAACCCGTAGTCAGAATAGCAAAAAATTCTTCTCCTTTGACTGCTTTGAGTGTTTCAGGGTCTTCTAACAATTCATACACATCTTTGTTAAGTTTACGACAGGTCATTTCACCTGACTTATTCAAAACCCACACCGACGCCATCGCTAAATCAAATGGGTTCTTGTGGTCTTTGTGTATGTTGTGCACTTGGTTCTCTGCGAGAACAACTAATTTTGTATCTTTCATTTTTGTTTCTTTCTGCGATTACAAATCGCTGTTGTTGTTTGATTTGGATTCAATTATTGCTGTTACTCGCTCAACTGTTTCATTGGTGACACCAACGGTGGCATCGCCAACAAGACGCATTAAACGACTGCTGAAGCGTTCATCATTGAGCAGGTTGCTAATGACTCCACTTCTTGCATAATCAACCACCCGTGAGTAGTCGAGATTTGTTGCCACATATTGGGCAATGTGGTTGTAGTCAACCGTCTCCAATATTTGACTTCTTACCTGTGAAACCAATTCTGATGCTATTTGGCTCGTCAATAGTTGTGTAACCAATTCACGAACTTCCACCATCATTTTGGAATAGGAATCGGGGTCTAATTCAAATGTGGTTGCGCCCCTGGTTGTCAATCTCATTTCTTACCACCTCCTGCCAGTTTGATTTCGTATGCAGTTAATTCGGCTAGTGTTTTTTCCCAGCCGATATCCCTGCGTTTAACTTTGCGTCGCATCTTTTTGCGACGCTTGTGATTCAACTTGCTCATTTAGTTACCTCCTCGAATGTTGGTGTGAATGATTGATGGTATTCGTAGCCATCCCAACACTTGCATAAGCCAGTTTCGGTGCACACGAGACACGCTCTGCAATGACCACAATGCGTGTGGCTTGGTTCTAGTGGGTCAACTGGTGTGATTGCACCACAGTTGATGCACTCAACAGATGCGTAGTCCCAACCGTTGAGAGTTGTGAACTTGAGAACCTGCGCAGTCCATTCGGGATGCGCATACAGTTCGTCAAGAAGATAGGACTCAACTTCGGCTGTGTCTGAATAACGAGCGTTCTCGTCGTCGTCATAACCGTAGTCGTAATCATCCCACCCCCATGCACCTGCGCTGGATTTAGATGTGGATTCCGTCTTGGTGGTCCAACCACCAGAGTCATACATACTGCCATGCGCATAACTGGAATAACTCGCATAGACAATTGGTTTGTATGAACTATTGGAATACCAAACTCCATCTTGACCCCAATGACCATCTTTCTCATTGACGATGTAGTAGTCATACTTGGTGGCAGGATTGACGGTCATGATGACCAACTTGCTACCAGTAGACCACGCTTCTAGTTCTTTGAAGAACTCATCGTCGTCAAGACGCTCAACGCCACCACAATGCGGAAGCACAATCTCTGCGAACAAGCGAGTATCGGAACGATTCTCGCCAACAGGCACAGCGACTGGCAACATACCGTTGTGACCAAGAACGGACTGCGTGTCTTCACCGATATAGAACGGATGGCAGTTGTCAGTATTGACTGTGCCGTGCGTTGCTATGCGAAAGTGAAACATCGCAGCACCGTGTTGAACTTTGCGAGCCTCTAAGAAACGAGTCCATAGATGTTCGAAGTTCATATCGTGGTCAGTCAGGATTGTGTCGCCTGCGTGAATAGCGAAACCGAAACCATCGGGATTGCTGATTGCTGCACGACGAGCATGCTCATAACTGATTGTTAAGCCCTTAGGCATGAATGTTAATAAACACATTTATTCTTCTCCATCTACCGAAGTTTCGGTTGGTGTGTGTGGGTCAACGAATACGCCACGGCTTACTGCACGAGCAATAAACTGTGAATACTTGTCTCGGTCTGTAGTTGCGAACTCACCGAGCGACTGAAAGGATGCGAGCGCATTCTCTTTGACAACTTGGTTGTATGTAACTTGGTCTGTGTAGTCAAACAGACATTGCACGAACTCAATAGACGCTTGAACTGTCTCTGGTCGCAATGACGGTCTGAAGAAACGCAACTCAAGTGTGTGCCGATTGTTGCGATTGAGTGCGAGATAGCGCTCATTCGCATACGGCGCAATTGGATTGCCTTTCTTGGTGCGACCTTTTGCAATTTCTGCAAGCGTGGGTGTTACATACACGCTATTGCCGTTGTCGTCATCGCCGTCATAGGCAGTTCCGAGGAATGAATCACGGTCAAACTTTGACCAATGTGAATCACGACCTGCGAAGTGCTTGATGGTGGCAATGTGCAGTTCTTGCGCATTGCGTCGTATCTCAGACGCACGAGACACATCGCTGCCGTAGATGAACCACATGAACTTGTGCAGGTGTGCTTCATTCAAGAACGCATTACGCGAAATATGAATGTGCAAACCACAAGTGCTGGTAGTCCAAGCACGGAAGCCCTTGCGACGCAAGCGTGAGAGACCATCCCACAAAGGTTCTGCGTGGTTCTTGACATAACCGAAACTCATCGGATGCGTAACAATCTCGAAGCCGTTGTTGAGTGAACCGTCATGCTTACAATAGACCAAGCCATTGCACATATCGGTAATTAACTCAGCGCCCTCGTTTGGATGCGCACTGATTGCTTCTGTCTCTATCTCAATGCCGAAGTAAATCTTTGGCATTGAACCAATGAGAACCTGCTGTGAAGACTTGCGACCATTGTCGTTGAAGAACAACGGCGATGGGCGATAGTCATGGTCTGAAATATATTCAGAGTCTGACTCTCGTTCTTCTTCTTCCCTGCGATACTCGTAACAACCATCACAAAGATTTTCGCTGTTGTAACAGTTCTCGTATCCCTCCTCAATGTCAGTGCCACAGGCGTCGCACTCTAGATAGGAAAGTTCTTCTTCTGATTCGGTGGGCATAAAGCCAACCCCTTTCTGTTTGTGTTTGTGAACTGAGAGATGTCTCTCAGTTTCTACTCTTATGAGTATATCGCATCACACGAGTGTTTCCACCCGTGGAATGCAGATACTCACGAGATTCTGTTTCTGTTATTCCATTCGTCTGCTGTTTCTCCTGCTTGCGTCCACCATCTTTTGAAACTTTCTTGGTGATACGCTTTAAGTTCTGCGATTTCTTTTTGCAGAGAATCATTTATTGTTCTCTGTTCGTTATACCTGAGCGCCAAAGCAAGGTATTCGTCGTTTGTTATTTGCCTAGTCATTACGACCACACCTGTTCTGTGTCGCTGAAAGTGCGAACCAAACTCTGAGTTGCTTCGCATTTCATTCTCCAACCACACCACTCATTCACACGAGCCGTGTCTCGCCACATTGGCAAACGGCGACGCTTGCGTCGTCGTTGTGCTTCTTCTCGTCGCAAAGAAGTTGGTGTTGGTTCTGTGTTTCTATGTTCTTTCATTATATCTCCTTGTTTGTGTTGGTATATCTACCCAAACGGGTAATTGAGCCCACAAGTTTCTACATAGAAACTTGTGAACTCTCAACGCGTTTGAATTAACTACAAGTTAATCGCGCATTCCATATTGCCGAACTGTGCAGAGAACTGCATTTGTTTAGCAATAAGTTCATCATCAAACACAGATGACAACATCTCTAATTGAGCGTCATCTGTGATGAGTGTTTCCAATCGTGCGTAGAACGCTTGGTTGTATAGTGTTGGTCTTTCCAACATTGTTTTCTCCTTGTTGTTTGTTTATATTTAGCATTATCAGGTTGATAATACTCTTTGACTCACGAACGGGGAAAGCGTTCGTGAATCGCAGACTGTTATCAAACAGTATTAAGCAAGCAATTTACGAAGCGCATTGGCTTGACTTGGCGACAAGCAAGTCTGGGTCAATGGCGTTGCTGAATTGCGCTTACGGTTTTGAGTTTTGTTAAGGTCTTCGTCTACCTTTTCGTAAACAGATTCCATAATTGTCTCAATAACCATTGCTTGTAGTGCGTTCATTGCTTTGTCCTTTGTTTGTATGTTTCTGATAAGAAGACTCATCAGACCTGTTTAATCAGGTGACACTCGCCTAAGCGAGTGTTTCTGTCTTCTGCTGAATGTTCTGTCATTACGACAATGTGTAACCAACAAACACTCTTTCCAAACCATTGCTAGTTTCCCCAAACCACTCACCATTAATCCCAACTTCAAGAACTTCCCAGTCTCCGTTAGGTAGTTTGTGGGCACGAACACGAACAATGTCGCCATCAAGGTCAAACTTGAAATAGCGCAACGACGAATGACCAAGTGGAAATCCGTCGTAGTTGTTTTCTTCCCACAACACTTCGTCGGGCTTGTAACCCAACATTGTGTTGATGAAGAACTGTTCTATCTTTCCCATTTATCTATCTCCTTTGTGTTCTGACAACTCGTCAGCACGCTTCGCGTGGACATCAGAGCGCAACGGCACTCTGATGTTTCGTTGTCAAACGAAGTTATTAGGCGTAGTAACTCTCAACTACATAGAGGAACTCTGCTTCAGACAAATCAAGAACAGCAACGAGCGCTTTCTTTGCGCGCTGTGTCTTGCGTGGCTTTGGCTTTGTTGCCTTTGCTTTTGGTTTTGCGACTGTGCCTTTGATTGCTTTCTCAACCGTCTTGTAACGGAAAAAGAACAACTTGGCTTCACTCAAGAACTTCTCTTGAGTGCGTGCTTGTGCTCGCGTTGATGTGGTTTCCTTAGCGATTTCTGCTATGGTCATCATTGCTGGCTTGGTCTTAGTAGCAACGGTGAGACGCGCCACTTCTTTACCCAAGAGCCAACGGCTCTTGCGTGCTTCTATGTTCGTCTTGCGTGCCACTTGTGCCAAAGCAACAAGTCGCTTGAGTTTGTGTTTCATTTGTTATCTGCTTTCTTGAGAGATGTCTCTCATTTGTTTGTTTGTGTTTGCCGAGTTCGGCTCGGCGCCGACGAATCATTAACGAGGTGCGCTACAAGCACACGACTGGCTAGCGATTATCTCGCTTGAGAGATGTCTCTCAACCAACCGTATAGGTCTGTAGCGTGGCAACGCTGAACCGTTGCTCGTTGCCAGCGCTGATGATTCATATTAGGAAACTGGCTCTGCGCCGACATTGCGCCAAATGCCAATATCTGCGCCATTTCGCCAACACAGCACCCCCCCGGGGCACGCCCCCCCTGCCGACCCGTTTCAATGTAGATGGTTTCGTCGCGTAGCCGTACAGGCCATTTTTTAAAACCCTGTTTGATACCCCTACAAGGGCACCTATTGCACTAAAAGGGTACCTTACTTAAAAAATTATACGGTTTCGGTTTTTAATTCTTGGCGTTTAATTTTTGCCACACAAGCTTTTGCACAATACAGTACGCCTTTGTATTCACGAATTATAGCGCGCTTTGTTTTCTTGCCACATTCTGGACACACATGATTTGTGTCTGGGGTCAAGCCAACATAAAGTGTTGGCTTGCCGTAGTCCTCTTTAAGTGCTACGGGTGTGCTGGTGCTACGCTTGGCTGGTTTTTTGCCGGCCATTATTTATTGGCTGCCCACATGTTGTCTACAAGGTTTGGGTAACGGCGTCCAGCTTTGGCGGCGCGAGCTTTAGCAGCCGACGCTTGTGCTGGCGTAAGTTTTTTAGATTTACCCAACGACTTTGGTCGTTGTTTTTTCCATACAGGTTTTTTAGCTGCCACTAACAGTTCCACTTTTTAAGCGCCAACGCTTTACGGGTTGGTTTGCCGTTTGGTTTTTTCATTGGGCCTGGCATGCCACCCATTCGTGCGCAAAACGATTTGCGCCGCTTGGCAGCTTTTGAGCCTGGCTTTAATTTGCTTGGTTTTGTTGTGACTGCCATTGACAACTTTGAACCAGGGTTCTGGGCACGATAAGAAGCTATACCTTTGCGGTTTAGCCCACCCTTTGGGTCCTTGCCTTCTTTGCGTTGCCATGCGGCAGTCTTTGGCATTACTTATACTTCTTAACCATTGCCTTCGGGTTCTTAACCTTAGTGCTGCTAACTTTTGCTTTCGGTGGGTAAGTTGATGTGCTTGTTCCCGACTTCGGCGTTGCCGAAGCGTGGCTATCAAGTTGACGGTAGTTGTATGGCATAGTGCTCCTTAAACCTTGACTTGTGTTGGCCTTAATCACAACGCTAATGGCGTTGTGATTAACAGCTAGTTGGGGAAACCGGGTTTTTCCGTTTCCCCCCCTATAGTCCCCCCCAAGCGTTACATGCGTAACGAAGTGCGTACACATTGATGGCAAACTCCGAAGAAATGACCTTGACGGTCGCACAACAAAACTATTTGGATTGGTTGTGCACCGCTCCGTCGGAGCGAGTGCCAGCCTCCAAAGCCAAGTACGCCATTGAACATGGCATAGATGAAACAACGCTACGGCGTTGGCAGAAAAAGGAAGTTTTCCTCAACGAGTGGAAAAAGCGTGTGGACGACATCCAGGGTTCACCAGAACGTACACAAAAGCTTCTGGACACACTTTACAACAAAGCCCTAGAGGGTGACACCAAGTCAGCCCAACTTTACCTACAGGCCACCAACCGTATGTTGCCACCTACGGTAACGGTTCAATCTAATAAGAAAGCAACGGAGTTGTCCGACTCTGAGCTCGATGAACTTATTGGGCAGATTGCTGCCCATGAGAAGTCGCGACGTAACTTCAAGGTGGTGTAATGACTACAACCAATGATGCGATGTATGTTGCGCTAAAAGCGCAATACCCAACGCTGTCTACGTTGGGTGACATGATGTACGCCTTTGCTCAAGATAACGGCTACAACTTTCGTGACACACTCGGCTACGAGTTTTATGCCGCTACTGGTGCCGTTGGCACCACTCGCGGCGACCTGGCTAACTCTTACTGGAACGACCCGGACTTTGCTGTGTCGAACCTTGAAATGGAAGATGGTAACGATTTACTCTTAGAGAATGAAGGATTCATTTTGATGGAGATTGGCAATGGCTGATAAAAAGATAACGGCTCTAACGGCGTTAGTTGGCGCCGATGTTGCTGACACAGATGTTTTTGCTGTCGTTGATGTTTCGGCTACCGAAACAAAAAAGATTACTGCCGAGGAGTTGGCTGTTGCTATCGCTGAACAAGGTTTAGACGCTGGTGGTGCTAGCCGTGTTCACATTTATGGCATCTTTTTGCCTGCTACCCATGACATTGAGTTTGAGGGTACTACGAATAATGGTTTTGAAACCGTTTTGACGGTTGTGGACCCGACTGCTGACCGTACTCTTAGTTTGCCTGACGAGACTGGTACTGTGGCTACTCAGGCTTATGCTGATGCGGCTGCTAGTGCTGCTGTCGCTGCTTCAACAGTTGATTTTGCTGATGCCGATAATGTTTTATGTAACGCAGTATTTAACTAGGGAACGATTTAACCACTTATTAGGAGATAACAAATGGCAACATTCAGTAAACAAATTCTTAGCGGTTCAACAAACGGGCGTGGTATTGCCGTTGCAGCAACAGCAACGCTCGGCACAACAATTCACGCTACAGGAACATCAGCATCCATCTATGACGAGATTTGGTTGTATGCAAACAACATACATTCGGCTGCTGTTACTTTGACGATTGAGTTTGGTGGCGCAACAACTACTAGCGACCTGATTCAGCAATCTATTGCTGCCACTCCTAGCGGTTTGGTGCTTGTTTGTGCTGGTTTGATTTTGCGTGGCACGGGTTCTGCTGCGACTACTGTTACTGCGTTTGCTGGTACGGCAAACAAGATTGAACTGTTCGGTTTCGTAAATAGAATCGCTTAGTCGTGACTAGATACGGTCAGCGCACACGAGTAGGAACAGCGGTATCAGTTTTTGGTACGGCTGGTGCAACAGCAAAAGCAGGTTTAATTGATTTTCTTGTAGTTGCTGGCGGTGGCGGTGGCGGTGCTGGTTACTACGGAGGTGGTGGTGGTGCAGGCGGATTGATTTCATCTTTAAGTGCAACAGGTGGTGGCGGTACACCACCTACTGCATCATTGTTAGTAAACAATGTTCTTACAACAACAATTGTTGTTGGTGCTGGTGGTGCAGGCGGCACAAGTGGTGTTAATTCGTCAATAACCCAAATTTTTGCAGATACAACCTCATTTCGTACCGTTAGTGCTACGGGTGGCGGTAGAGGCGCACCTGGCGGTGGCTCAGGCACTGCGGGCGCATCAGGTGGCTCAGGTGGTGGTGGTGCATATAATACGAGTGCTGGTGCTGGCACAACAAATCAAGGTTTTGCAGGTATCAGTGGTAATAATACTCACGGTGGTGGCGGTGGCGGTGCAGGTGCAACAGGTGGTGCCATAACAAATACTGGCGGTACATATAACGGCGGCGCTGCTGGTGCAGGTGGTGCAGGTGCAGCAAACAGCATTACTGGTAGTTCTGTAACATACGCAGGTGGCGGTGGCGGTGGCGCAAATCAAAATCCACCTGAAGGTAATCAAGGGCTTGGTGGTTCAGGTGGTGGTGGTAATGGTTCTGGTCGGGTTCTCGGCAGTGGCGCCTCAAATGGCGGCAGTGCTGGCACTGCAAATACAGGTGGTGGCGGTGGTGAAGGTGGTAATGCGGGTGGTTCAGGTGTGGTTATTCTTCGCTATGCAGATACTTTAACAATTTCTTTTGGCTCTGGTCTTACTGGTACAGAATCAGCAGCATCAGGCGGATACAAGCGTGCAACAATTACTGCTGGTTCAGGGACTGTGAGTTGGGCATAATGGCACATTACGCATTTATAGATTCAAATAATATTGTTGTCAAAGTAATTGTTGGTGTTGATGAAACAGTTACACAAAATGGTGATGGCGGTTCTAGCGAAGCGTGGGAACAGTTTTATCAAAACCAATCTTGGCATCAAGGTCTAACTTGTAAACGCACTTCGTATAACAATCAAATTCGTAAACAATACGCAGGTGTTGGTTTTACTTATGACGCTGACGCTGATGTATTTGTTAGACCGCAACCATTCCCTTCGTGGACTTTGGATGCTAACCACGATTGGCAACCGCCAACACCAAAACCTGAAGGCGACTATTCTTGGAACGAAGCAGAACTTGAGTGGGTCGCAATCTAACAAGGTGGCTTATACCGCTACCAGCAATCCTGTTCTCGTTCTTCGCACAAACAGCGAACGCTGAAGCAACTTATACAACTTGGACTTGCACTACGGGTAGTAGTTCTTGGCAAATGCAACAACCCGAAGCCGATTATTTGGCTGGGCTATATCCGACTTGGGCTGACTGCATTAACTGGCAAAATGGTACACCACAGCAACCGTATGCTTGGTCATATGGTGCTTCGGTAACTACCACAACTTCAACGACTACTACATCTAGTACTACTACAACTACTACATCTAGTAGTACAACCACTACAGTTGTATCAACGACTACTACATCTAGTAGCACTACGGTTCAAGAAACCACCACAACTGAATCTTCCACGACCACGAGTTCATCTACGACAACCCTTCCCACATCAACAACCACAACCACAGAGCCAGTTCAGACATCAACAACCACATCCACGACAAGTACAACAGTAGCCCCGACCACAACAACTGAGCCACCTTATACGCCACCTCAAACATCAACTACGGTTCCTGAACCTGAACCTGAATCTAGTCCCACCAACGAGACTCAACCTGAAGAAACCACAAACGAACCCGCCACCACAATTGACGAAACCGAAACAACAGAACCTGAAACATTTACAACCGTTCCTGACGGTCCTGTTGAAGAACCTGTTGTGCCTGTTGAGACAACCATTCTTGAGACATTTTTTCCCGACTACGAAGTCGGGCCTGTTCTTGACGAAATAGAACAGCCAGAAGACACAGTAGAGCTACCGGAATATATAACAGAAACAACACTATTAGAAGAAACGGATTCATCACCTATTACTCTACCCGAACTTGTAGCAGACGAACAAGTAACAGAAGTATTGGAAGAAGTCATCAAAGATGAACCCGTCACTGACGAACAAGTAGAACAAATCTTAGAAACCCTTACCGAAGCCGCACCTGAACAGATTGTGGAGGCTATTACCCAAGTCTTAGCCGCGGATATCACCTCGGACCAAGCAACGGAAATAGCATCAAGCCCTGAAGTTTTGGCTGCTATTACCGAAACTCAAGCTGAAGAACTTTTTGAACAAATCGTTGTGGACGAACTGTCTGAGGAACAGTTGGAGGCGTTTACTGAAGCCATTCAGGAAGCGCCAACAGAAATCAAGCAAGCTTTTGAGAAAACTATTGATATTTTTAGTTCTAAGTTTGATGACTATGTGCCAACCGGCTCTAACGTGCCGGTTCGCACCCGTAGAACCCTTGTAGTTATTGGGTCCTTGTTAACGATGTTACCAAGTGTCCATATTAAGACAGGTAAATTATGAAGAAACTACTTAACTATCTAGCTGAGAACACTTGGACTTGGGCGGGCACGGGCATGGTATTGATTACCTTGTCTGGACCTACTTTTCGTCAGGCTGTGTTTTTGACAGGTACTGCCGTGGTTCTTCATTCCGTAATAACCCTAAGTCAGAAAGATGAAAAATGAACTCAGCAATTGCAAAAGCCCTAGACCTTGGACAACGACTTGTATCGTTGTTTATTGCCAGCGCATTACCAATCATCACAGGTGGAGCAATCCTCGGTGTTGATGTGATTAAGTCGGCTGGTGTTGCAGGACTTACAGCCTTGTTTGGTGTTGTACAGAAACTTGCCGCAGCGTCAGTTGATGGCGAGCTTACATCAGCAGAAATTAGCGCAGCGTTTGGAACTAAGACCAAGAAGAAGTAATGGAATTATCCGACCTTCTCAACGAGAAGGAATGGAGAAAATGTAAAGGTCCTGAGGACGCAACCTTAGAACAACAGGTTGAAGCATTTGAATATTTCTGTTCCAACTATTGGATGATACGCCACCCTGAGCGGGGTCGTATCAAGTTTGAGTTGCGTGATGCGCAACGAGAAACAATCGCTACATGGTTATCTACCCGATACTCGATAGTGCTTAAAGCACGACAGATTGGGTTCTCTACCCTTGCGTCTGCATATTCATTTTGGTTGGCTTTCTTTTGGCCTGACAGATTTATCGTCATGCTTTCGCGCACAGAGCGCGAAGCGGCCAAGTTGCTGCAAAAATCAAAGTACGGCTACAAGATGTTGCCGGTATGGATGCGCAAACATGGTCCAGAGTTGTTGTCTGATAACCAACTTAAGATTGTGTTTGCTAACGAGTCTGCGGTTGAGTCGCTGCCATCAGGTAACGACCCAGCCCGAGGTGAATCTGTTTACCTAGTAATCATTGACGAGATGGCGTTCTTGCCAAACCCAAGCGAAGCTTGGGCATCTATTGAACCAGTTGCCGACGTTGGTGGTCGCGTTATCTGTTTGTCTACAGCTAACGGTGAAGGCAACATATTCCACGAACTATGGGTTGGTTCTCAAACCAACACAAATAGATTTACGGGAATCTTCTTTCCTTGGTCTGCTGGCGACCGTGACGAAGAATGGTACGAAGCCAAGAAGCGTGACTTGCCTGATTGGCAAATGGCACAAGAATATCCATCCGACCCAGATGAAGCCTTTATCCGTTCTGGTCGTCCTGTGTTTGATTTGGAAGCCTTGCGCGCGTATGAGCCCGAAGAACCAAGTCGTGGCTACTTACACAAAGGAATGGGCAAGGGTGTTTACGAGTTCAGAGAAGATGGTGGTGAACTCGCTGTGTGGGAATTTCCCGAGCGTGGTCAGGTTTATGTTATTGGTGCTGACGTTGCCGAAGGTCTTGGTCATGGCGACTTTAGTTCTGCGCACGTAATTAATGTTGAAACAGGTTTGGTTGTAGCACATTGGCACGGTCATGTGGACGCAGACATATTTGGTGAAGAAGTGTTGTTTGCTTTGGGTTGGTGGTACAACCATTGTCTAATTGGTGTTGAGTCAAACAACCACGGGTTGACAACCCTGAAAGGGTTGCAACGCGTGGGATACAAGAATCTGTTTCGTCAAAGACGACTTGGTCAGCGCAATCCAACAGTTAGCGAGACTTTGGGTTGGCGTACAACATCTGTTTCTAAACCTTTAGCCATTGACGAACTAAACGGGAACATGCGAGATGGTGCTTTGTATATTTCATGTAAAGCAACGGTTGCCGAACTACGTACTTTTATTCGTGAACAAAACGGCAAGATGCACGGTTCGCCGCATGACGACAGAGTTATGTCTTTGGCTATCTGCAATCAAATGCTTAAATATGTTTGGCTACCTGAATATCGAATTACCGTTGCCCCCAAAAAGAATACTTTTGATTGGTGGAGCCAACACATTCTGAAGGCCCCAAAACCAGGAAGACAACCAATCGGGGCAGAAAATGTCAGAAAAGTAACGATTTAGGATTGTATTGATGCTTTCCATAACCTGCGACAACTGTTCTACAGAGTTTTATGCACCAGAATTGCCAAGGCGGGGTGCTATTTGCTTTAAATGCCACATAGGCACGGTAAATCTAGGGTTTACCTACGGCAAAGAAGACTTCCATGGACCAACCATTAAGGAACGTCAGGAAAAGCAGGTTGCGGATGCCAAAATAAATGGCATTAACGCCGAGCCCGTTGGCAGTCGTTGGATTTAATGCCATGCCTGAAATTTGGGTCCCAATTGTCGTTGCTGTTATTACGGGCCCAGCAGTAGTAGTCCTGAGCAAGCTACGCAAAGAAAACTCAGAACAACATGCAGAAGGTAGAGAGTTGTTGCAAGCAATAGGCACAAAGGTGGATAAGGTCGGTAGTAAGTTAGATGAACATATTGGTTGGCACAAGGGTAAAGAGGATAAATAATGGCACGAATGACTAACACGGAAATCCTAAAGAAGTACCGAGAGAAGCTGGAACAGTCACGCCGTTGGCGACAAGAAGAACGCTACGACGACCTTTGGAGTCGTCTAATTGATTTGTACCGTGGTAAGCACCATCGCACCGACATCAAAGAAGACCAACTTTTAATCAACATTGCGTTTGCAACCATCAACGTTATTTCACCCGCCGTATCTATTAATCACCCAAAAATTGCAGTTAATGCTAAGCGACCGGAAGATGCTGACAAAGCAATTGTTACAGAAGCAATTATTAACTATTGGTGGCAACATTATGGTTGCCAAGAACAATTCCGTCGTGCCGTAAAAGATTTTCTTATTTGTGGACATGGTTGGGTCAAAACTGGTTATCGCTATGTTGAAGAAGAAAAAGCAAAAGACGAAACACCAAACTTTGATTCATATGACGAATTAACAACTCCTGGCCCAGAAGGGGCTGTTGAGTCAGAATTAATTATTAAAGAAGATAGAGCATTTATCGAACGTGTTTCTTTGTTTGATATGTACGTTGACCCAGATGCAACATCAATGGACGACATTCGTTGGATTGCCCAACGCATTCGTCGCCCCCTAGAAGACGTAAAAAAAGATAAACGATACAATGCTTCTGCGCGCGCGGACGCAGCGCCTTCGCATTACTCAAAATGGGGACAAGACCAGTTCCGCCCACGAATGTCAACAGACAAAGACAACTCATATGTTGAAGTTTGGGAATGGTATGACATTGACAAAAATACAATGTCCGTGTTCTGTGATGGTTCAGACAAATTCCTTGTTTCACCAACAAAGATGCCTTTCTTGTTTGGACATCCGTACACAATGATTCGCAACTACGATGTGCCAGACTATTTTTACCCAATGGGTGAATTGGAAGCAATTGAGCCATTACAGCATGAATTGAATCTGACTCGTACACAGATGATGAACCACCGTAAACGGTTCTCTCGTAAGTGGCTATACAAGGAAACAGCATTTGACACAGATGGTCGTAACGCCCTTGAGTCAGACGAAGACAACGTAATGGTGCCAGTTGTTTCCGATGAGGGAATCAACAATGTGATTACGCCGATGCCGGCAGTAATTAACCCACCAGAGTTCTACAACCAATCGCAATTGATTTCTGACGATATTCGTTCAGTCTCTGGACTTAACGAATATCAAGGCGGTGGAATCCCAGAAATTCGCCGCACAGCAACAGAAGCGGCAATTATTCAGGACGCTGCCAATGCTCGCGTTTCGGACAAGTTGGCAATCGTTGAAAAGAGCATTGGGGAATGCGGTCGTCGTTTAATTATGCTTGCACAACAGTTCATGACTGGCGAACAAGCAATTCGTATTGTTGGTTCAGAAGCAGAACCGGTATGGCTGACATTTGACCGAGATTATATTCAAGGTGAATTTGATTTTATGGTTGAGGGTGGTTCAACCCAACCAGTCAACGAGTCGTTCCGTCGTCAAATGGCCATGCAGGTTGTGGATGCTATGGCGCCGTTTGCTGGTGCTGGCATTTTGGACATGCCAAAACTCGCAACTTACGTTTTGCAATACGGTTTTGGTATTCGGGGTGCTGCGTCGTTTGTGACCCAACAACCAATGATGCCAGTTCCGCCACAAGGGGTTGGCCCAGAGGGACAACCACCAGAAACGCCAGGTGGAATGCCTATGCCATCGCAACCTTTGGCTGAACCGCAAGAAATGCCACCGACGGGTGGCATGGCTATGCCGTCAAATATTCCACCAGAAATCCTTGCTCAACTTATTGCTCAAGGCGCACCTTTGCCAAATACTCAAGGAGCTATGTAACGGTTTTGCGTTAGGTATAGAGCAAACCGTTGGAGGACTCTATGAGTAATGACAACACCGTTGATAGTGCAATTGAAGCCCCGATAGC